>ERZ833963.1010-NODE-1010-length-36929-cov-12.410208_pt1 | contig 36929 bp, 41 predicted proteins | sample MGYA00519693_ERZ833963 | MGnify/ENA primary metagenome ERZ833963 (study PRJEB31850, sample SAMEA3708748) | human gut metagenome | biome: human gut; feature: human-associated habitat; material: faeces | place: China | collected 2014 ...
CCGGCGTGGTACGACCGGGATTTCCTTGCAGAATAGCAAGCAAATCCGGTGAGTACCCACACCGGAGCTTGCCATTCCGGCAAGCAATGCACAGCGGTACCCACTCGTGCGTTTTGCAAAATTTCAGCCTTGCTGACCTTTTGCAAAATCTTGTTGGGAAACATCCCAAACCCTTTAACGATTTCTAAGAAATTGGCTACGCTCCTGCGGAGCTGAATATCAATCTATCTTCGGAAAGTGAGTCATGGATTTTTGGGTTCACGGCGTTCAGGCAAATCCGGTTTTGCTGCATATCCGTCGATCGCCATTTTCCGAAGGTAAGCGCTCATATTCTCTATACCAAGCTGCGCCATCCTCGCCTTTATCAAGCTGAGTTCTTTTTCATCTACGAAGAATTTGACCTGTATCGGTCGCTTACGATTCCTGTTGTCTGGCATTGAGCGATCTCCGTTCTTTTACAGTTCAATCTGTTCGGGAAATGCTTCTTTTCGCATGATACCCCACATCTTGTCGATATAAGATAGCGTGTAAAAATTCTCATAGTAATGATAGTAGAAGGCACCTTTTAGCGTCATTTCATAAGTGCCGTTGTGTTCCTTGACAAGCCCTAATTGTTTGGCAACCCAAAGCTCGAATCCATACATTTTTTTCAATGACACACCAAAGAATTTTTCAAAATCTTCGGCAGTTACTCTCGTGCTGTATGCTGTCCAAAATAGCCAATAAACCATCCGTTGCCGCTTGGTAAAGCGAATTGTCAATGATGTGGCGAGGTTCCCGGAACGAATTCTTTCACAGTAGGAATCTACATCAAAAGTATTGATTTTGAATTGCTCTTTGAATAGACTCGTAGCAGAGCAACCGAATCCGAGGAAATTATCTCTGGTCATGGATGAGTAGTTTGCATCCGTTCCACTTGAGAAAGTCCAGATAGAATTTCGAGAGTATCCTTTTCCTAAACAGTATTGAGTAATGGCATCCAGCAACTCTCGTTTATCTTTTTTAGGCATTGCAGTAACGGGACTTTCTGTAAAAGTGAAATCAATGAATGGGTATATGGCAACGTGATTTGCCCCCAATAAAAAAGCAGTATCAATATCCGACTTCAAATCATCGTAGGTTTGTCCAGGCAGCGCAAAGATAAAGTCCATGGAAACAGTTTCAAAAGAAACGGCAGACAACGCAGACATCATTTCTGCGGTATCAATTTTCTTTCTGCCAAGAATCTTCTGATACTTATCGCAGAATGATTGAATGCCGATGCTGATTTTTGTTACACCTGCATCTTTCAACATTTGCAGCGTTTCCACATTCACATTATCGGGATGAAGTTCCAGTCCAATCCCCTCTGTGATAATAAAGTGCTCACTCAATGCATTAACGATTTCTTTTATACGGTTGGCTGCGAGTGCAGGTGTCCCACCACCGAAGTATAGGCTGGTTGCTTTTCTATGCTCCGCATGTTGGCTGCCCACAATGTGTATTTCTTGAATCAAAGAATCTATGTACCTATCACACAATTCAGCAGAATACCGCACTTTGCAATAAGGGCAAAAGTTGCAGATACTTTTGCAAAAAGGGATATGAACATACAGCCCAAGGTTTTCACATTCTGCATACGGCAATATCTGGTCATATCCATTTTTGAACGTAAATGGCTTCGCTGTCCGTGTAAGCCACATTCTCGTTAAACCTGTAATGAAGCTCATATTACTCCTAAATATACTTCAAGTATGTATGAAGCATCTCAATGATTATTTTGGGATTGCCTCTGAACAGAAGCGTATATTCAGCAACAAAAAAGTATCCGCATTGGTCGCAAAGGCCAGGAACATCTATACAGCGCCCGCAAGTAGACAACTTTCCGTTTTCCATCACTACGCACTGATGGCAAGGCGTAGGAAAACGATTTTCAATAAGATATGGAAACGCACTTTTTAGGTTGAATACAGGTGCGCCTTCTTTCATCATTTGAGTTATCGTATCACAGCACTTGGCTTTTTCCTCTTTAGTCAGAGCTAATTTTTTTGTGTCAGGATATGGTGTATGGAAATTGAATGATACTGCACGGACATTTTTAGTGTCACGAGCCGTTAGACAGACATCTCGTACATGATCTTTGTTGATTTGATTGATTGCCATATAGAAACAGATATTGTCTGCGGTAGCATTGCTGATGTTCTTCATGATAGTGTCGTAGGTGTCACCACGAACTTCATTATGGCGCTGCTTATCTCCGTCCAAGCTCAAAAGAATCAAATCTGCTTCTGGGAGATCAATGGGAAACGTTCCGTTCGTAACTACGTTGACGATGAGAAAACCCATGTTCTTTGCTTCTATAACCAAATCTCTGAGAGTGCGTTCGCCATCTTTCCAAAGAAATGTTTCGCCACCGCAGAAGAACAAAATGCGAACTCCCATGTCATATAGCCGCTGCATTTCTTGCCAGATCTGTTCATATGGATGGACGATTGCTGTAATATTGTTGACGGAACAGTGCTTGCAATGCAAATTGCATTTGTCTGTTAGGATTACAGTTCCAAGGATTGGTGATTTCTTTCTAAGCAGAATCGTCTTTACGCCAAAAGCAGCGAAGTGAAAAAAGGATGATAGCTTCATTTTTCCTCCATAGCTCTAATTGGGTATCCCTGAATAGTGTGTACACATTATATTATGCTCATTTTCTTCTGCTTTTTCAAGATAATGTGGCATATTTCAGAGAATTAGTATAATCGGTTTATTCGCTCCGTTTGGGTCACTTTTCCTGCATGTAAAATAGTGATGCTTATCTAAGCAAAAATTTATGCTGCTATGTATAATGACTTCATCGTAAAGTGATTCTCTGATCCGTATAATCAATATGTTGAAATGTGGCCTTTTTCATGTTTCAAACTTAATCTATGTGAATAAATGAAGCCAGATATGCTCACTTTTGAACAAAGCCACGCAGAGGGGAAAACAAGCAATTTTCAACCCTCAGATGTACAAAAACAGGCGGCACCCAACCGAAGCTGAGTGCCGCCTGTTTTGCTGTCCAATCCTACCTAGCAGCTGCCGATTTTGTAGTTTTCTCAAATTACTGTCTTATCGGCACACGGCAAAAGCCCGTCCTCTTTTTTATTCCTTTACCGGTTCACGAGCAGCTTTTTCATGCCGCGCTCGAGACCGTCGACGGTCAGCGGGTACATGTCCACCGCCCTTGCGATATAGCCGTAGCTCTCGCCCCAGTAGCCGCCCCAGCGCGGGGGCTCCTCGGGATTGAGCCAGATCAGGTGGTCGTAGTGCTCGCAGAAGCGCTTGATCTGATCGAGGCCCGACCATTTCGCCTCGCCGGTGCGGTAGTCGTAGCGCTTTTCCATCAGCTCGTACATGTCCATCAGCGCATCGCCGACTAAAATGACCTTGTACTCGCTGCCGAAATTCTGCAGGATCCAGTCCGTCGGCACCGCGTGCTCGCGGTACATCCGCGGGTCGGTATAGACGCTTGAATAAATGCAGTTGTGGAAGTAGTAGACGTGCAGCTCTTTAAAATGGTTCGACTGCCGCGCCGCCTGGAAGAGCATGGAGCAGAGGTTGGAATAATACTCCATCGAGCCGCCGGAGTCCATCAGCATCAGCACCTTGACGGTATTTTTGCGCGGACGCTTGTAGCAGACCGACAGCGTTCCCGCGTTGTCGCAGGTCTCGCGCACGGTCCCATCCACGTCGAATTCCGTTTTGGCCTCCTGCGTCTGCTCGGAATACTGGCGCAGCAAGCGGAACGCCATCTGAAACTGTCGGATATCGAGCACATTGTCCTTGCGGAAGTCGCGGAACCTGCGCTCCCCCGCCACCTGAAACGCGCGGCGGTACATGCTCTTCCCGCCCACACGGATGCCCTGCGGGCTGTGGCCGCTATTGCCGAAGTTTGAGTAGCCGTTCGTACCGATCCAGTACGAGCCGCCGTTGTGCTCCTCGGTCTGCTCCTTGAGGCGCTCTTCGAACATTTTGAGAATTTCCTCAATGCTCTTTTCCTCATAGCCCTGCGTGCGCAGGAACTTGCGGAACTCCTCCATTGCGGCGGCAGGGTTGTTGAGCCAGTCCATCAGCTCCTTGGGAAGCTCGTCCTGATATGGCACGCCGTCGAAGTATTCCAGGAAGATCTGGTCGAACTTGTCGTAATCCGCCTCGGACTTGACGAGCACCGCGCGACAGAGCTCGTAAAAGCCCGTGAGCGAATCGTGCTGCAGGTCCAGCATCAGCCCCTCGATGAGCGTCATCCACTCATTCAGGCTGACGCGAAAGCCGTGCGCGCGCAGAAGGTAGAAAAATCCAGTAAACATGGCGTTCTTATCTTCTCAGTCGGCGCTGCACGGTGGAGATATCCTTGTCCTTTTTGAGGAGCACCCCGATGAACGGGATCTCCTTCGTGATGCGGGACGTGTCCACGCCGGTAAGCTCGAGCGCGCGGATCCAGTCGACAAGCTCGGATGTCGAGGGTTTTTTCTCCACCGAGTCGATCGAGCGGATATAGTAGAACGCCTGCATCGCCTGCATCAAAAGCGTCTCGTCGACATGATCAAAGTGGACGCGGATGATCTTTTCCATCTGCTGCTGGTCGGGGAATTCAATATAGTGGAAGATGCAGCGGCGCAGGAACGCGTCCGGCAGCTCCTTTTCCGCGTTCGAGGTGATGATGACGATGGGACGGTGCTTGGCCTTGATGGTCTCCTTCGTCTCGGGAATGTAGAATTCCATCTTGTCGAGCTCCCAAAGAAGGTCGTTCGGGAACTCGAGGTCTGCTTTGTCGACCTCGTCGATCAGCAGCACGACCTGCTCGTCGGCGGAAAACGCCTCGCCGAGCTTGCCGAGCTTGATATACTTTGCGATATCGTCCACGCCGGATGTGCCGAACTGGCTGTCGTATAAACGCTGCACCACATCGTAAACGTACAGGCCGTCCTGTGCCTTCGTCGTGGACTTGACGCTCCAGATGATGAGCTTTTTGCCCAGCGCCTCGGCCACAGCCTCGGCGAGCATCGTCTTTCCCGTGCCCGGCTCGCCCTTGATGAGAAGCGGTTTTTTGAGCGCCATCGCGATGTTCACCGCATTCATCAGCTCTGGGCTCGCAACGTAGTTTTTGCTGCCTTTGAAAGTATTTTCCATAGTGTGCTCCTTGTAAAAAATCAAAATCAATGATATTTTACCCTTGCCACACGCCCCTTGTCAAATTCATAGTTTTGACCTGTCCCCAAATTTTTTCTAAAAATTTGAAATTTCCTCTTGCATTTCCCTGAAAGCTGTGGTAGTATAACACCGTTGTCCGATATGAGACACGCGCCGTTAGCTCAGCTGGATAGAGCGTCTGGCTACGGACCAGAAGGCCGGGGGTTCGAATCCCTCACGGCGTACCAAAAAGCCACACCAATCTGGATATTTTAAGCGAAACGCTTAGAGTACCAAGGGGTGTGGCTTTTTGTATTTCTAAAATTTCACCATTTTTCCAATGGATATTTTCGGAGTTCCCCACGGTTTGAAGGGATTCGAACTCCCCCTTTCACAGATTCAAAGGTAAAATCCTGAGAAGCGCCCTTTTTGCGGGCGCAAATTAGAGCGTTCTTTCCTCAAAATTTCATACGATCTTTCGGGCGTCTGTTTGTTGGTTTCGTCGAAGCCATCAAATAGGCGCCCTTTTTCATTTCACAACTTAATCCGTCAACCGGCCGGAGCATTTTTAGGATGCTCCGGCCTATTTTTTGCTTACGAGGAGGACTTCACAATGAACGATCAGAACGAAACCGCGCAGCTTCGTTTCCTTGAAGAAACCGCCACCCGGCTGCGGCAGAACGGTTTTACGGTAGAACCGATTGAAGATCACCACCTGCCCGTCTGCTGGGAAAAAGGGCGTCTCTGCCGTATCACCGGCAGGGGCAGCGTGTTCTATCGTCGGGAGGACGCGGACACGCCCCAGGCAGAGGATGCCCTATTTCGCGTCGAGGACATCGCCGCGAAGACGCTGGAGTATATGACCGCGATGGAAACTGCCCCACGGCTCAAGGCGACCGATCTCACTGGTGACTACCGCATCCTTGCTGACTTCGGTGACGCGGTGCTGGCGGGCCACCCCACCGAGCGCGGCGTCCAGTTTGTGACCTGGGAGTGGGACTTCGACCGAGAGGGCGTCCATCACGGACATTATTTCCAGGACGACTACGAAGCCGCCAAACGCGATTTCACCGTGCGCAGCGGACTTGTTCAAAAAGACGCCCTTTTTGAGCAGGAGCAGCTTGCGCAGATCTACCACGCACTGTCGTTCGTCCGTGAACAGGACGAAACGCTATCCTTCGGACGGGATCAGGAACTGGCGGAGCTCATGGAACAGGTCGGCGGACTGCTGCCTGCGGATGCTCTGCGGCAGCGGGATGCGCCGGAACAGAGCGGCATGACAATGAAATAAGTATCCACGCGGGCCGGACAGAAATGTCCGGCATTTTTTATTTTACGAGGAGGAAAAGATGATGGAAATTTACGGCACGATTCAATTCAGACTCATTCTTCCGCACTTCCCCGGCTTTCAGCAGGAGCCGCTGCCGGAGCCTGTTTGCAGCCGCTCCCCGGAGTGCAAGGACTGCCCTTACCCCCGCCACGGTTTTCTCTGCTGGGGCGCGGACGGAACCTGCCTGCGGAGCCGAATGAACGAGATCAACGAGAAAAAGGAGGACAATGATCATGATGAGCGCAGTTTTGAGTAATCCCAACCACCCGGAATACGGTGTGGCGACCATCCCGTTCCCCATTCCGCATGACCAGTACACATACTGCATGGAGCTACTGAAGGCGTTGGAGATCGGCGATGCGGTCAAGGCCGACTGCAAGGTGGTGGCGGTTGATAGTTTTTTCTCTGTGCTCAAGCGCACGGAAATGCTTACGGTCAATGTAGAGGAGCTGAACTACCTCGCCAAGAGGCTGGACAGCTTCGACACCGGCGAGGCCGCACAGTTTCAGGCGATGGCTCACAAACTGGAGCTTTTCGAGCTGAAGGATCTCATCAACCTGACCTTCTGCTGCCAGCAAGCCACGGTCATCACTGACTTTTCCGACCTCGCCGCCATCGGCCGCGACCATTACATGAACCTGCACGGCGGCAGCGCAAGTGTGGATGAGCTGAACAAACTGGATGGCAAGGAAACCGCACGGCAGCTCATCGAAAGCGGCAGCGGCACGATCACACCCTACGGTGTGGTCTACGACAACGGCATGAAGCTGGAGCAGGTCTACGACGGCCGGTTCTTCCCCTGCTATTACTACAAGCCGAATGTCATCACCGTTGCGGTGACCTCTAAAGCTGAACCGGAGGATACGGAGCATATCACATGGCTGTTCCTCCCCATGGTCCAGGAGGAGCTCGACCGCGCCCTCCTTCGCGGGGGCATCACAGACGCTGCCGATGTCCGCCTGCGGCTGGAGGACAGCCAGCTCCCCAATGAGGTGGATGTCCTGTTGGATATGGAGTACGAAACCCTCTCCGACCTCAACGAACTGGCAGGGGCAACGGATGGGTTATCAAAAGCGGATATGGAAAAGCTGGGCGCCGTGGTCATGCTGGCAGAGCCAAAGTCTGCGGCACAGATCAAAAACCTTGCGGAAAGCCTTGACCTCTTTGACTTCGCCCCCGGCACACATACGCCGGAGGACTACGGCAAGTACATGATCCGGCAGTCCGGCCGCTTTGAGTATGACGAAAATCTCGACGCTTTTTATGACTATGAAAAGTACGGCACGGAGCGGATGAATGAGGAGGACGGGATGTTCACTGACCGGGGCTATGTTGCCTACAAAGGCTTTTTTCGCATGGAAGAAGTGCTGAGCGGCAGCCAGAGCAGCCACATGGTGATGGGAGGGCTTTCACGATGATCATTCAGGCGGAACTGAAGTGTAAGCAGACCGGGTGTGAGGCAGACCCCTGTGCCGTGGCTGTATGGATTTTGAGAAATACGGTCAGGACTGCATGGGAAATGACTGCGCGGCAAAAACAGAGTTCGGCCTGCTGCGCCGCTTAGAGCCGCCGTTCCCGGAGCAGCGGCAGGGGCAGAGGATGATGTAAGCAAAAGCGGCTCGATCCATTTGGAACGAGCCGCTTGATAGGCAGACAAACTGAAATCCGTCTATGCCCAGATTGCCATTGCCAGCGTACCACAAACCATCAGCAAAAGACCGGCAAACGCCTTCTTTGTAAGCTTTTCTTTGAATACAAAGTACGAGAAGCCGATTGATATCAAGATACTCAGCTTGTCGATCGGAACGACGACGCTGACGATGCCGTTCTGTATCGCATAATAATAGCACAGCCAGCTGCCTCCCGTGGCAAGTCCCGAAAGAGCAATAAACACAAGCTCTGTTTTGTCAATGCTTTTTACCTGCGATTGCTTACCTTTCATGAACACGATGAGCCATGCCATCACCAATACAACGCCGGTGCGAATCGCCGTACCGAGATTTGACTCAACATTGCTGATACCCACTTTGGCAAGTATCGATGTCAGTGCCGCAAACAAAGCAGAGCCGATTGCATACGGCAGCCATGCGGACCTTTCGTTTTTCGCTCCGGAGTTCTTTTTTTCAATCATCAGAAACACGCCCACGGCAAGCAGCGCCGTGCCGATCAGTTTGACGGCAAGATGATTGGTTTCTTTGAAGAGAATGATCGCAAGAAGAACCGTAAGGACGGCGCTTGATTTGTCGATCGGAACGACCTTATTGACATCTCCGATCGACAACGCTTTAAAATAGCACATCCAGGAGGCACCGGTCGCAAGTCCGGATAGAATTAAAAAAATCAGAGACTTTGATGCTATTGCGGTTATCGTATTTGCCGAGCCGACAACGAATACCATGATCCACGAAAAAAGCAAAACAACAATGGTACGCAGTGCGGTTGCGATATCCGAATCCGTTTTTTTAATGCCGCATTTAGCTAATACCGAGGTCAGACCCGCAAAAACGGCAGATAATACCGCCATGAAAAGCCAAAGCACTTCTATTCTCACTCCTTCACAAATCCCGATTAGTTTGCCACATCATAGCACACCCCCCAAAATGTGTAAAGCCAAATTCCACACCGAAAGGAGTCTTAACCTTGAAAGATGCAACACAACTTCATATCCGACCTGCCCGCCCGGAGGAGACGGGCTTATTTTATACCCCGCACCCCGAAGAAGATAAGCGGCTGGGTACCGTTGGCCATGTCCGGATGGATTTCGGGCGCAGCGGCAACGAGTTCTGGCATACATGGTGGCCCCGTGGTCCGGAGGAGCTGAACAGCCCCGCGTTCAAAGCGGAGTTGCAGCAGATCGTTGGTAAGCTCCGTGAAGATGTGCTGAAAAGCCGCTTTGCTATGGAGCGCTTCTGCTATGAACACGGCGGAAAAATCGACGGCGGCTATGTACAAAACTACGGCTACATCGTGGAAACGGAGCATTACCGCTACTGCCTGCGCTGCAACCCCTCTCCGGGCGATTATAACGGCTACCTTGCGATATACGATTTGGCCGTCCAGCGGCAGAACATGGCGCGGGACAAGCCTCTGGTGGGCCGCGTCACCTATGCCAATGGCGATACACAGGAGTTTACCGATGCCGAAGCCTTTTTCAAATGCATTCAAGAGGAGTTGCCGTATCGCCCCACCACAGGCTTCCGTTACGAGGTGCTGACCGACAATCCCAGCGTCCGCAAGCAGGTGGATGACATGATCTTTGACTTCTATGGCGAGGAGAATCCCCGCCAGTTGGAGGAATATCAAAAAATGCCCGATCAGGGCATGACAATGGGAGGAATAAAATGATGGACAGAAAAATGGTGAATTTTATCAAGGAGCAGTATCCCCCCGGCACTCGCGTCCGACTCAATTCGATGGAAGACCCCTACGCGCCCATTCTTCCCGGCACCGAGGGCGAGGTGGACTTCGTGGACGATGCGGGGCAGCTCCACATGAAATGGGACAACGGCCGCACGCTGCCGCTCGCCCCCGGCGAGGACAGCTTCACCGTACTGCCGCCCACGCTGACCACCCTCAAGCTGTATATGCCCCTGACCGCCGATCTCTACGACCGGAATGAGTACGGTGATTTCGATGATTGCAGCACATTGCTGGAGGGCCGTGAGCTGCGCGGCTACCAGGATCAGATCATGGCGGCACTGGCGAAAAACCGGATGCCGGAGGAAACCGAGCGCGGTCTCATGCATTGGTATGATGAGGCCGACAGTGTTGACCGCAAGGTGCGCTCTGCCGTTTTCACCGTAGAGGCGCGTGACCGGCAGCTCTGGGGCGTGGCGGAATGCCGCGTCGCCGGAGAATTATTAGACACAGAGCTGGAAACCTTAAAGGAATATCTCACCGGACAGGCTTCGGACGGCTGGGGCGAGGGCTTTGAGCAGCGGGATATCCTTGTGGATGGCGGAAGTGAGCTGTATGTCCACCTTTGGAACTCGGACGAGTGGAACATCCAAACGGAGCAGGAATTGTTCGCCCCCAAGCTGGCGGATGGACTGCCGGAGCTGTGCTTCTCAACGCTCCCCGGTACCGGCGAGCTCATCTGCATCAAGCGCGGCGAGAGCGGCTACTATCCCAGCGATTGGAACACGGACGATCCGGCGCATAACCGTGAGATAGCGGACTATAACAATGAGCGGCTTGGCGTTACCCCCGCGCAGGAAAAAGCAATGAAAACGGGTTCCATGTTTGGCTGGGGCGTCCCCGGCGCTGACCCCTGCTATTACGAGCAGCAACAGGAGATGGGAGGGATGACCCTTGGATAAGAGGCTCTTTCATGTGTACCTTGCGAAAGAATGCATCCCCAACAACGAGGCGTATGCCAAGCTGAACTTGCCTGCCTCACCGTGGAAGGTGTGGGACGCCATAGAAAAGGTGCGGCTTCAGACGGACGATATCCTGTACATGGAGATCGAAGACTACTTTGCCTTTGAGTATCTCGCTCCCCACTTGGATGGGTTAGATATCAGCCTCAACGAGCTCAACGACCTTGCCGCACAGCTTGCGGCGTTGGACGAGGTACAAGGGATCGCCTTTGAGGGATTGTTTTCTATGGAGGTGCAGAAAAAAGTAAACGCCAACGGCGGTGTCATTACGCTGCAGGATCTGCGGGATCTGGCGGTCAGCGCAAAAACCGACTGCTATCATGTGGTGGATGCCGCGGATGACGCCCAGCTTGGCCGCTTCTATGCGGAAAACGACTTTGTCCCCGAACTGGACGGCATATCCGACGAGGTATTCGAGATGCTGGACTTCGCCGGCATCGGAAGAATGATGCGGTGCGGCGAAAACGGCGTTTTTGTGGGCAACCTGTATGTACTGCAGGACGGCGAGCTAACAACCGCGCCGCCCGTCCAAAAAACGCTGCCGGAAAAGCCGGGATACCTCTTTCGGCTTACGCTTGGACTGCATCCCGACGTTGGCGATGCGCGCACGGTGACGCTGGAGCTTCCCGCCTCGGAGAAAGAACTGGAGGATGCGCAGGAGCGGCTGGGTACGCTGCAATGGGAAAATACCGTTGTGCTTGACTATGATGGCATCATCCCCAATGCGGCAACATTTGCCGACCTGCCCATGGAGATAGAAGCCTTCAACGAGTTTGCCAAATCAGTGAAGGATATCCCTGTCCGGCAGGTGCAGCTCCCAAAGCTGAAAGCATTGCTGGAGCAGTTCGAGGTGCAGGACATCGGGACAGCTATCCTTCTGGCAGAGCATCTGGACGATTATATCCTCACGCCGGAGCTGAGCTCCCCGCAGGAAACAGCCGTAGACCAGCTCCGCTTTCTGCTGGACGATGCTGCGGCGGAGCGGCTGCTCCCCCATGTGAATCTCTTCACCTATGGAAATGAGGTGATCCAGCATGACAATGCCGCACTTACATCCTACGGCCTGCTGCATCGGGAGGACTATCAGCCGATGCAGACGCAGGTGCAGGAGCGCTTTGAAATGGATATGCAGTAGCTGACCATATCTTACCACGCCAGCTGCGCGGATAAGAACTACACCAAGGGGCCGTATTCCCGGATGGGGAAAAGCGGCCCCTTCTTTTTTGCGCTGATTTGACCTCCTGCTCCGGGATAACGGACCCGGAAAGGAGGAACTGTGCCGATCAACAAAGCCCTTGCAGAGTATCTTGAACTCTACCACAAGGGTGAAGCGAACGCCGTCACCAGCCGGGAGCTGGAGTGTGCCTTCCGAATGCGCGGCTCCGAGCTGCGCCGGGAGATCAACGCCCTGCGGGGCGACGGCATTCCCATCTGCAGCTTTGACGGCGGCTACTACTATGCCGCCACCGAGGAGGAGCTGCGGCGCACCATCCGGCAGCTCCGCAGCCGGATCAAGAAAATCGCATTTGCGGAGCGCGGCCTGTCCCGCACCTTGCCTGACTATGAGGACACCGGTCAGCTCTCCCTCCCACTGGAGGGAGGTGACACTTCTTGAACAGCTTTATTCCCTGGGTGGGCGGCAAGGGCAAGCTGCTGTGGATCATCAACAAGCTGATGCCGGACCGCTACACCCGCTTCATCGATGTGTTTGGCGGCAGCGGCACGGTGACCATGTGCCGTCCCATCCAGCGCGGCTGCATGGAGGTCTACAACGACTTCAACGGCAATCTCACCAACCTGTTCTGCTGCGTGAAGAACCGCCCCATGGCACTGCTGGCAGAGCTTGGCTTCCTGCCGCTGAACACGCGGGATGACTTCAATGTCCTCTATAAGTTCTTCTCCAAGGGCGAGTTCACGGATGACTATCTTCAGGAGGAAATGGATCTGACGGAGGTCTACCTCAAGCCGCCCGACGCCGAGGCCATCCGCGCCCTCATGCTGGAGCGTGCGCCCCGCGGGAGCATCCGCCGCGCGGCGGACTTCTTCAAGCTCATCCGCTACAGCTTCAGCGGCGGTGCCAAGTCCTTCGGCGGCAAGCCCTGCGACATCCGCCGTTTCTTCCACCTGATCTGGGAATGCTCCCGCAGGCTGGCGAATGTCATTGTGGAGAACAAGGACTTCGAGGAGGTCATCCGTCAGTACGACCGGGCAGGTGCCGTGATCTACTGTGACCCGCCCTACTACAAGGCGGAGAGCTGCTACGAGGTGGAGTTTCCCCTGGAGGATCATCAGCGGCTCCACGATGTACTGGTCACCTGTGAAGGATACTTCATTGTTTCCTACAACTACCAGGACTACATCTGCGAGCTCTATCAGGATTGCTATATCTTCCGCACCTCCCGTCCCAACAGCATGTCCCAGACGGCAGGCAGCGAATATGAGGAGATCGTCATCACCAATTATGACCCCCGCAAAGCCTGCTGGCAGCTCTCTATGGATAGTCTGCTGGGCGGCGATGGCGACACCCGCTACGAGCTGATCCATGAGCCGGAGCATCCCTTAAAAATCTGAACAATAAAGGAGAAGCAGCATGAAATTTGTAAAATACAACGACAACAAGAGCGTCACCATCCCGCCCGCTGTTCTGACCGTCTGCGGGCTGGAGGACGAGGGAAAGCTGGAAATGGCCGGCGCCAGGGGCGCGGTCATTTTGTCAAAGAGCGAGATGACCGCCATGGAGATGGTGCGCACGATCCTCGCCCTGACGGACCGCGCCGGTCAGCTGATGCGGGAGCTGACGGACCTCTGCGGCAGCTGCGAGGGCTGCACCGAGGGGCACTGCACCTTCCGCGACGCGGACATCGAGGAGCTGATCCGCCCCGCTGTCACCGTTCCCGATTGGGCCAGAGCGGAAGCGGACATCGCACCCGACGCCAAGCTGGACTGCCATGTGGACGAGGGCTCCGGTGTGATCACCGTGTGCGAGACATTTTACGACCACGACCTCTCCGATATTCCCGCCGAGCTGCTGGAGGCCCTGCGCAAGTCCGGCTGCTGCCTGTCCGTACTGGAGGATCTGCTGATGGAGGACGATGTCATCTACGATAAGTGATACCGTGGGTATTCAAAGAAGAAACGAGGCGAGAGATCCAAATGAATGAAACCTATCTCTATCCCTACTCGGCGAAGGAGGCCAGAGAACGAAATGAGCTTTCGCTCTGGAGGGAAAGCCATCGCACCAACATCGCCTGCCGGGAAGCCATCGAGGATACCATCCGCCAGAACTTCGACGGAATGCATCTGGACAAGGACTGTATCACACCCGTGCTGGACGAATACGGTTATAAACGCACCGCATGGGTGCTTGCCAATACCCTGCATGAACTCAAGTGGGATGGTCGCTTCAGCCCCGCCAATAAGCAGTGGGCTGAGCGACGCTACATTCCGCAGGATGAGCGTTACAACGCCGCGATCACTGTTCGGAGCCACCCCGCCGTGCTGGATGGCTTCGTCAGTCTCTACCGCAAGGCGGTGCAGGCGTTAAATCTCTTCGGTGCGGAGCACTGCGTCGGTGACCGCGCCGAGCAGGACTTCACCGGCAAGGTGCTGGTGCTGTCGCCGGATACGCTGAAGGAATCCTGCTGGAGTCAGGCGGATCAACTCTGGTATGCTCGGAGCGGCTTTGGATGCGAGCCGCATTCCAGTGGTCGAGCAGTCTTTGCCACCTGCCTCTCGGACGGAGAAACAGCCAGATGGAACCGGGAGGATTTCATCGGTGTGCTGGACGAAAAATACCTGCCGGACTGGGCGCGGGAGAAGCTCATGGAGCTGACCGCACCACGGCAGGAGGAACCGGCCGCAGGTGAGATGAAGCTGGAATGATCGGAGGTGAAATAAGTGCAGCGCATCTTCATTGATAACCATGACCGCATCCTCTATTACAGCAATCCTGCCGGATACATCGTGGAAAAGGAGGCGGTGGTGGATACCATGTTCCAAACGCAGGAGCTGGAGCGTTTTCTGCAAAAGCAGGCAATTCCCATCCGCTGGGAGGACGGTGTCTATGACCGGCTCCTGCTGGGACAGCGCAGTGGCCGCTTCGACCCGGAGGCTCCGCCCCTGAAAAGCTGCCGTGTGTGGCAGCTCACGCGGGACAGCCCTATCAATATGCGCTTCATCCCGTATGAAGCCCTGCTGGAGCGTTTCGGACAGCCCGACCGTAAGCACTACGAAACAGTCTATGACGGTCTGGTCGGGACCAATGACCCGGAGGAGATCTACACGCTCTTCCGCGACCCGGTTCCCGGCTACGACGGCAGACCCATCGGCATCTCGGATGTGCTGGAGCTGTACGACGCCGACGGCAGCGAGTTCTACTACTGCGACCGTGTCGGCTTCCGGCAGATAGAGTTTGCACCCCCGCAGGAAATGGATATGGGCCTGTGAAATGAGCACCTGACCGGGTGCTTTTTTCATATCAACATCAGAAATGGAGGAAGAAAAATGCCCAAGAACCAGACCAAAGCAAGCACCCCCGTCCCCGCGCAGGAAAGCCGGTCCCCCGTGTCCTTCGATGTCCGAGTCTATCCCGTGAAGGACAGCAAGTACACCCTCGCCAACGCCAATGTGGATATCAACGGCGTATTTGCCATTCGCGGCGTGAAGGTCATCCGCGGCGAGAAAGGCCCCTTTGTCGCCATGCCGCAGTACAAGGACAGCCATGGGGACTACCGCGACATCTGCTTCCCCTGCACGAAGGAGGCTCGCCAGCAGTTCAACGATGCGGTGCTGAACGCCTACGAGCAGTCGCTCCGGCAGGCCCAGCAGCCGGACAATGCTCCCGCCGCGGAGCAGACCATGTAAGTCACCCACAACATAAAACATATAACTTGGAGGAAATTATCACATGAAGAAGTTTATCAAGAACACCGTCAATTCCATCCGCGCCAAGGCCATCCGCCTTGCCGCCACCCGCCGCTCCGGTGAGGGCTACATCGACACCGCCGTCAAGATCCTAATCGCCGTGGTGCTGGGCGCGCTGCTGCTGGCGGGCCTCTACGCTCTGTTCGGCGATGTGGTCATGCCCACGCTGAACCAGCGTATCAAGGATATGTTCAACTACGCCGGCGCGCTGGGCGGCTGATCCGTGGCATCCGTCCTGCAGGGGACGCTGTTCCTCATCGGACTTATGAGCGCGGCATGGACGGATCTCCGGCGCAGGCAGATCTATGACCTTTCCGGCATCGTCATCGCAGCGGCGGGGCTGATTTCCTTCAGCCCCGCCCGTCTTCTCGGCCTGGCGTTGGCCGTCCCATTTTGGCTGGCAAGCCGGAGAGGACGCGGCGGCATGGGAGATGCGGTCCTCATCGCCGCCTCCGGCTTCCTGCTGGGCTTTCTGCGCGGAGTCGCCGGACTGGTGCTGGCACTGGTGCTGTACTGCCTTTTCTACCTTGCAATAGCCGCCCTGCACAAGATCCGCAGGCAAGAGCACCCACCGGAGAGCTATCCATTCGCGCCATTTCTTGCAGTGGGCTTCTTTACCGCATATATCATCTAAAACAAAGGAGGACTTGCTCCATGAGTATTTTCAAAAACCGCACGGTCATCGGTGTCATCTGCATTCTACTGGCGCTGGTGATCTGCTTCGGCATCACGCCGCTGTTCAATCAGGGGATCAGCCAGAAGGCGGAGATCGTCCGTGTGACGAAGGACATTCACGCCGGCGAGCTCATCACCAGGGACATGGTCGCCACGGCCGAGGTCGGCTCCTATAATCTCCCCTCCGGCCTTATGACCGCGAAAGACAATGTGGTGGGCAAATACGCCAAGGCGGATCTTGCCGTTGGCGATTATATTCTCGCTGCCAAGCTCTCGGACGCGCCTGCCGCCGAGAATGCGTATCTCTATAATCTGGATGGCACGAAGCAGGCCATCTCCGTCACCATCAAGAGCTTCGCCACCGGACTGTCCGGCAAGCTCCAGAGCGGCGACATCGTATCAGTCATTGTGGCGGACTACCCGGAGGACGGCGAAACCACCATCCCTGCCGAGCTGCAGTACGTGGAGATCATCTCTGTTACCGCCAGCACCGGCTATGACGCCAATACCGGTGAAGCAAAGGGTGACGAGAAGGAGCTGCCCTCTACCGTGACCTTCCTTGTTCTGCCGGAGCAGGCCAAGGTGCTGGCGGAGCTGGAGCAGGTCGCCAAGCTCCATTTAGCACTCGTCTACCGCGGCACGGCAGACGGTGCAAAGCAGTTCATTGAGGCACAGGACAAACTCATTGAGGAGTTGTACGCAGAGCCGGAGGAAGATCCCATTGAGGAGGGCGAAGCCGCCGATCCCGCCGCAGCCACACCGGAGAGTGAGGTGACAGGATGAATTTCAGAAAGGCCAGCATCTTTCAGCGCGACACAGAGAAGCCGGAGGAACAGAATGACAGCGGCGGTATGCTGGCGGTCTGGGGCAGCCCCGGCAGCGGAAAGACAATAACGGCGGTGAAAATCGCAAAAATGCTCTCCGCCAGAAAGAAAAATGTCATCCTTCTGCTCTGTGACATGGCCGCTCCCATGCTGCCGTGCATCTGTCCCGCGGACGCTCTGGAGAGCAAAGGATCTCTTGCCGGCGTCCTGGCAGCCGCCCGTATCAGCGAGAACCTCATCAAGCATAACCTTGTCACCTTTAAGCGCAACAGCTGCCTTGCGGTATTGGGGCTGCTCGAACGGCAGAACGAGTACAGCACTCCGCCCTTTACGCAGAAGCAGGTGGTAGAGCTGCTGGACGGACTGCGTCAGATCGCGCCCTATGTCATCGTGGACTGCGGCAGCTACATTGCCAACGACATCCTCTCCGCCGTTGCGCTGATGGAGGCGGACAGTATCCTGCGCCTTGCCAACTGCGATCCTAAAAGCGTCAACTACTTTGCAAGTCAGCTCCCTCTGCTGGACGGGCCTGAGTGGGACATGGACAAGCAGTATAAGGTGGCATCCAATGTGAAGCCCTATCAGGCGGCGGACCACATCGGCAAGGTGCTGGGCGACACGGCCTTCGTGCTGCCCTATTCGCAGGAGCTGGAGGAGCAGTATCTTGCCGGCAACCTGCTTGCCGACCTCGCCCTCAAGGACAGCCGCCCCTTCCGCAAGGAGTTAGAGCGTATCATCGCGGAGGTGTTTTAATATGGCTCTTGGCGAAAAGCGAAACGGTTCGGTCTTTGCCACAGCTGCGCAGCGGCGGGACGCGGCGGAATATCAGGTCACCTCGGAGCCGGAGGTCGTCCCCGTAGTGGTGGACGACACGCCGCAGCGGACTCTGAACACCGACATTGGCACCCTCGGACGGGCGCACAACCTGTTCTTTACCCCGTCGGCAGAGGGCAGGGACTTCAATTCCGTGCTGCAGGAGGTGCAGGAGTACATCTCCGGTGCCTATGCCGCACTTATCACCGGGGGCGGCGAGGACTCCAAGGAACAGCTCATGCGCTATATCACCAAGTACCTGCAGGACCGGCGTATCGCCGTAGCAGGCATGACGCAGACGGAGCTGGTGGACGCCATCTATTCCGAGATGGCGGAGTTCGGCTTCCTGACCCGCTATATCTACGCCGACGGCATTGAGGAGATCAACATCAACTCGTGGCGGGATATCGAGGTGCAGTATTCGGACGGTCGAAGCGAAAAGCTCACGGAACACTTCGACTCGCCGGAACACGCGCTTGCCGTCATCCGGCGAATGCTCCACGCCTCCGGCATGGTGCTGGACAACGCCAGCCCTCTGGTCACGGGGCATCTGACCCGCAACACCCGTATTGCCGCTATGAAATCCCCCGTGGTGGATGAGGATGTGGGCGTTGCCGCCTCCATCCGAATCGTCAACCGCCACAATCTCAGCCGTGAGGATCTGCTGCGCAGCGGCACAGCCACAGAGGAAATGCTGGACTGGCTTTCCGTATTTTTACGCTATGGGATCTCCATCTGCGTGGCTGGCGCCACCTCCTCCGGCAAGACCACGGCGGCAGGCTGGCTGCTGACCACGATCCCCGACAGCAAACGCATCTTCACCATTGAGAATGGCTCCCGTGAGCTGGAGCTGGTGCGAGAGGAAAACGGTAAGGTAGTCAACTCGGTGGTCCACACGCTGACCCGTGATAGTGAAAATGAGCGTCAGCGGATCGATCAGATCGCGCTGGTGGATATCTGCCTGCGCTTCAACCCCGATATCCTGGTGGTGGGCGAGATGCGCGGCGCTGAGGCCAATGCCGCGCAGGAGGCCGCCCGCGTGGGCGTGGCGGTGCTGACCACCATCCACTCCAACTCCTGCGAGGCGACCTACCGCCGCATGGTGTCCCTGTGCAAACGAGCCGTGGATATGTCCGATGAAACGCTTCTCAGCTATGTGACGGAGGCATACCCCATCGTGGTCTTCTGCAAGCAGCTGGAGAACAAGCAGCGCCGCATGATGGAGATCATGGAATGCGAGATCCTGCCCAATGGGGATCGCCGCTACAACACGCTGTTCCGCTATGTCATCACGGAGAATCACATGGAGAATGACAAATTTATCATTGAGGGCCACCATGCGCAGATAAACGAGATCTCCGCCAGCCTACGCAAACGCCTGCTGGAAAACGGTATGCCCAACGAGGAGCTGCAGGCTCTTTTGGAAACCAAGAAGGAGGTGAACGCCACTTGACAGCCCTGCTGCTGACTGCGTGCGTCGGCATGATCACCGGCGCATTTCTTATCTTCCGTATCTCGCCCATGGATTTCACGCTGGGTGTGTTCCGCCGGTTGACCGCCGGGCCCAAAAGCATCCGGGATGAGATCAATGAGACGACCCAGCGCAAGAAGCCCGGCTTCTTCCGCCGTGAGATATCGGAAGCGCAGACGGTCCTGCAAGCCACCGGCAAGGAGGATCGCTTTCCCATGCTGTGCGCGGCATCCCTGCTGCTCTTTGCTGTGGGTGCGGGCATTGCTATCGTGCTGAATAACTTTCTGCTCGTTCCGGTTTTAGCAATGGGCTTGATGTTTTTACCGTTCTGGTACATCAAGCTCACGGCCGGACATTACAAGAAAGACATCGCCGCCGAGCTGGAAACAGCACTTTCTATCATCACCACGGCCTACCTCCGCAGTGAGGATCTGCAGACCGCCGTGGAGGAGAACATCAACTACCTGAACCCGCCCGTGCAAGGCGTGTTCCGCAGCTTCCTCACCCGCATCAAGCACATCGACCCGGATATGAATGCGGCGTTGGCGGAGCTGAAGTCTGCTATCGATAATGAGGTATGGCGGGAGTGGTGTGAGGCACTCTCCGCCTGTCAGTATGACCACAGCCTAAAAAGCACCCTCAACCCCATTGTGGCAAAGCTCTCGGATATGCGCATCATCAATGGGGAGCTGGAGAATCTCGTATTTGCTCCCCGTAAGGAATTCATCTCCATGGCGGCGCTGGTGGTGCTGAATATCCCACTGCTGTACTTTCTCAACAAGGACTGGTATGCGACCTTGATGACCACCGTACCCGGCAAGGCGGTGCTGGCGGTCTGCGCCGCCGCTATCTTTCTCTCCTTTGCCAGAGTGGTCAAGCTGACCCAGCCCATTGAATATCGGAGGTGACGGACATGACGATCTTACTGTTCCTTTTCGGCGTGGCTGTTGCCGCGGGACTGTTCTTCATCTTGGCGGACATTCTGAAGCTGCCCCGTCTCTCCACGGAGAAGGCCCTCCTGTCCGCAGGGCGAGCGGAGAAAAAGCGGATGAAGTCTCTGGACGCGATCTTCCTTGGCTGGGCCATCAAGCTCTCCAAGTTTATCCGAATGGATGAATACAAGCGTCATCGCATGGAGCGCACGCTGAGTGCTGCCGGCATGGATATGACGCCGGAGGTCTACTTGGCCTATACCATCCTCAAGCCTGCCGCTGCGCTGCTGGCGGTCATTCCGTGTCTGCTGATTTTTCCTCTGCTCTCGCCCATCGTGGTGCTGCTGTCGATATTGCTTTACTTCAAGGAGAGCCGCAAGGCAGATGAAATGGTTGCAGAACGCCGCGAGAAGATCGAGGGTGTGCTGCCCCGCTTTGTCGCCACAGTGGAGCAGGAGCTGGGAGCCAGCCGCGATGTGCTGACGATCTTGGAGAACTACAAGCGACACGCCGGTCCCGACTTTGCCCGTGAGCTGGATGTGCTGACGGCGGATATGCGCTCGTCCTCCTATGAGGCGGCACTGGTCCGCTTCGAGGGCAGGCTGGCGTCGCCCATGCTTTCGGACATTGTGCGTGGGCTCATCGGCGTTCTGCGCGGCGATGACGGCCGCGTCTATTTCCAGATGCTCTCCCATGACATGAAACAGCTGGAGCTTCAGCGGCTCAAGGCGCAGGCGGCAAAGATCCCGCCCAAGATCCGTGTGTATTCCTTCGTCATGCTGGTCTGCTTTATGCTCATCTACATTGTGGTCATCCTCATGCAGATCCTCACCTCGATGGGAGGGCTGTTCGGATGATGAAGCACAAATGGAAGAAACGCTCCGGCGAGGGCTACATCGATACCTGCGTCCTCATCCTCTGCGCCATGCTGGTGATCGCATTGGCGGTGAAGGTGCTGCCGGTGTATGTGGCGAAGCAGCAGCTTGACACCTTCGCCGCCGAGCTGGTGCGGGAAGCTGAGATCACCGGCAGAGTCGGGAGTGAAACGACCTCCCGTGCGCAGGTGCTTTCCGAGCGGTTGGAGATCGACCCGAACATCCGCTGGTCCCGTACCGGCCGCATCCAGCTTAACGAGGAGGTGACGGTGACGCTGACCATGGATGTGGACATCGGCTTTGGCGGGCTTGGCAGCTTTCCCATTGAGCTGACGGCGCAGGCCAGCGGCAGATCGGAGGTGTATTGGAAATGAGAAAGCTGCTTTTTCGATCCCGTTCCGGCGAGGGCTACCCCATGGTCATCGCTGTGACCCTCTGCCTGCTCATGCTCTTTATGGTCATAGCGGAATACTTCCGGGTGAACATCATCGTGCAGGGTGTGCGGGACGCGGTACAGCAGGCGGTCATCGCCACGGTCAATGAGAATTATGACGATGTGTATCACTCCGTGCGGGAGGGCTATGCCGCAGGCTGGTTCCCGGAGGGGGACGGCGAGTGGTTTGAGTCCGTCGACGCCGGTGACATCTACGGCAACCTGTCCTATATCCTCGGCCTTACCACAGATGGCGAAGGCTACATGAAATACGCCGGAAACGAGCTGGAGTATACGCTCTCCGACTTGTCCGTTCATATCTCCAACAACGCCATCGCCTCAGGCCGGAGCGAGGGATATCTCGCAACCGCCACCCTCCATCTGGAGGTCCCCGCTCGCTTTGCCGGACGGGTGCTGCCGCCCGTGAGCCTAAATCTGCAGGTGCAGGCCAAGTATATCCCGAAGTTTTAGTTCTTTTCGCTTCTTACAGTAGACTTCCGAAGAAAGCTGTGGTATGTTCGGGATAAGAAGAAAAACCACTGACCCCTACAAAGGAAGGAGTTCGATTATGACAGAGAAAACAAAACGCATCATCCTCATTGCGGCAGGCGTCCTGCTCTGCGCGGTGCTGGTGGTGGGGATCGTCAGCCGCCTTGCGGCGGTGCCCATGCCCATCGACCCCGCCATCCCGGACGATACACCCAACACGAAAGATCCGGTAGTGAGTATCAGCGATCCAGAGGTAAAGGTGGATAGCAAGACGGATGGCGAACAGCATGACCCCGGCAGGGATGCTGACAGCTCCGGCACAGAGCAGACCATTCAGGGTGCGCCCACCAAGCCGGACGCGCCGGAGCCTCCCGGCAAGACGGAAAAGGACCATGCGGCGGACGATGTGCCGGAAGCGGACCGCAACAAGGAAACGCCGCCCACCTACAAGCCGGAGCAGACTGAGGGGAAGCCCCAGCCTACGGAGCCTGCGGGCGGCAGCACCAATGACGCCGGACAAATCTATATCCCCGGATTTGGATATGTAGATTATGAGGGGGACAATGTCGGAATCAAGGACGATTCCATGTATGAAAACGGCAACAAAATTGGAATCATGGGCGGCTAAGTCCGCATAATCACAGGAAAGACACGGCTAAGAAGAAGCCGTGTCTTTTTTATCTTCATGACAAGGAGGAATGCGCATGAAAAGGCTTTTGCCCCTGTTGCTGGCACTTGTGCTGGTAATAACCGCCATCGTTCCCGCCTATGCCACAGGAGATGGCAACTTTGACGGCGGTGGAGGCAGCATGGGGGACGGCACAAAGACCAACTACTGGAATCCCGGCATGGACGGCGTGAGAGTGTCTGTGATTCATGCGGACAGTCAGGCTGTCACAGGAACTGTTTTTGATTTGACTAACAAGGTCCCTTCAACAGGACTTGCTCACTTTGGAAAGGTGAGCAAACTGTCATATAACACAGGAAAATCCATCGCCCCTAAAGCTGGAAACTACACATATATCAACCCAAGTCAGAGTCTGCCCAAGATCATCTCTACGAGCAGCAGCAAGGCCAGCATTGCTGCCATCCGAAGCTATTTCACCGATGAACAGGTTATCCGTTCCATTGCTGGATACGCAGGAATGGACTTCGATACGCTCATTGGCGGAGACTACAAGTTGGTGGTGGAGCCGCTGGCCTATCTTTGCTATAACGGTCAGCAGTTCGCCATGACCGCCACGGAAGCGGCGCTGTATGACCAGATCGTCAACGGAGATCTCAGAAAGAAGCTGGGGACGCTCACCCATAAGAATCTGCCGCTGGCGATTTTTCTGGAGGAAGCGGATCTCGGCTACGCCGCATGGTCCGGCAGCCGCACGGAGAAGGCATCCAACGGCGACATCATCTCCTCTCTTGGTATCGGCATCGTCCGCTTCAACGAGGTGACCACACCGCCCGATCCCGGCGAATATGACTACGAATACCGCGTCAACACAGAAGTTATCACCTCCGTGGAGGTGCGCGGTGTCCAGTCTGACCCGGACAACCCCGTATCGGTACGCTTTAACATTCAGGGCAGGACTTACACTGTCAGTAATGTCTACTACCCGGACGGCGACAGCCAGCTGGCGTGGGTGCGCTGGCGTACTCCCGCGGAACCCTGCGTCATAACGATTTCCGTCAGCGTGTACGGCGGCGGCTCGGCGCAGGGCACCATCACCTGCAATATCGTGGATCTGGACGGCAAGGACCCGCCCAATCCCTTGGCGGATGACCGCAACAATGCTTTCCGTCTGTCCTCTATTCCAGAGAAAGAGCAAGTGACTTCGGCGTCCTGGGGCATCTGGTCACCATGGTGGCAGGAAAACTGGGAATGGGTAGAAAACTGGGAAAAGTGCTGGCACACAGACCGCTGGACGGATGCGGACGGCAAGACCCACAGGGACCGCTGGTACCATTGGGTAGACAACGGCTGGTGGGAGGACCATGGCTGGTGGGAGTTTGACTATAACGGCTACTCCGCAAGCCTGACTGCATCCATGCGCATCACGCCGGACGAGAAGAGCCCCACGGCGACCGCATCCACGCTGAAAAGCGGCTATGGCGTTCAGGAGAAGGTGACCGCAAAAGTCACCACAAATCAGAGTGCGGCGGTGACGGCAGCGCAGAACGCCGTGACCTATTTCCCGGAGTTTGGCTATGCGAACTATTGGCGGCTGCTGGAGGCAGAAATCTCCGGGCGAAGCACGACCTTCCAATTCAAAGCCAACCCCTACAGCACCTACAACCGCCGCACCCACTTCACGCCCATCTGGTATCCGGACGGCAGCTATACGCCCCACACATGGCTTCTGGATTGCTGGACGCCGGCAGGAATGCTCTCCATGAACCTGACGGACAGCGTCACCATCCGGGGGAATCTCTGGGAGGAGTGGCATATTGCTCCCGCAAAACAACGATAGAAACGGAGGAACTTATGAGAAAAAAGAGAATCCTGATTCTGACCGCCCTTGTGCTGCTTCTGTGCTGTGCTTTTTCCGCCACGGCCTTTGCCGCAGGCACAGGCGATGTGGCCGGTGCGGTGGAAAGCACATGGCAGACGGCATCCGGTCAGATCAAGACCGTGGTGAACAATGTGGTCTTTCCCGCCATCGACCTGATCTTGGCTGTATTCTTCTTTGCCAAGCTGGGGACAAGCTATTTCGACTTCAAAAGAAGCGGTCAGCTTGAATGGACGGCTCCCGCCATCCTGTTCGCCTGCCTCGTGTTCACGCTGACAGCACCACTGTACATCTGGCAGATCATCGGGATTTGAGGTATAGGCAATGACTTTTTACGAACAGGAGCTTCGGAAGATCGTCGGAGAACGGTACCCCGACGCCACTTATGTGGGCAGAGCCTGCTATGTGCGCCTGAATGACATGAATCGGGCGAAGATCCAATTCGTCACCGGCATGATCGCCAGCCAGTACAATGCCCTGCAGATGACAATTCTGAACCGCAGCGAAGGACAGGTGGATACCCTGCGCCTGCGCTTCTCGGATCTGCTGGGGACAAAGATGACCTCAAATCCCAATTTCCGAAACGGCGTGGAGCCGCACATTTGGGATGACTATGGAAAAGTGGACTGGTATGTGTATCATCCCACCCAGCAGGACTATGAGAAACTGTCCAATGCAGTGTCGGACTATCTGGAGGTATTCCAAGACATGAGCCAGTCCACCGACCAGCAATGGTCACAGACAATGTAAACCGAGCATGATTTAAAGGCCGTACCAGTTGTACGGCCTTTGCCATATCCCAAAGCAGCTGGTGCGGCCTCACCCGGAGGAGGTGAAACCGAACAATGTTTATTTGGGATTTTGTTGCCGATAAGGTTTTGGGCCAAATTGTGGACTGGTTCTACGGTCAGGTCGTAGGCTTTCTCGGCAACTTCTTCGCAGAGATGGGAAACATGGGTGTCGAGCTCTTCGAGATGTCATGGGTGCAGAGCATCGTGCTGTTCTTCTCTTATTTGGCATGGGCACTCTACGGCACAGGATTAGTGGTGGCCTGCTTCGAAACCGGCGTGGAGTATTCCAGCGGCCGCGGCAACATCCGTGAGACTGCCCTCAATGCCATCAAGGGCTTTATGGCTGTCAGTCTCTTCACGATTGTTCCGGTCCGACTTTATGAGCTGTGCGTTTCTCTGCAGGGGACCTTCACCGCGGCGCTCACCGGCTATGGGACATCCATCGGGGATGTGGCCGGCGAGGTCATGCAGGAGTTCAACGCCGTGGAATCAATATCCGATCTGACGGCAGGGCCGCTGCTGGGCTTCGGCAGCATCACCAGCGGGATCATGATCCTGTTCTGCCTTATCCTCATGGCTTATGCCGTCGTCAAGGTCTTCTTCGCCAATCTGAAGCGCGGCGGCATCCTGCTCATCCAGATCGCCGTGGGAAGCCTTTATATGTTCAGCGTCCCTCGCGGATATACGGACGGCTTTACCCAATGGTGCAAGCAGATCATCGGCTTATGCCTGTCGGCGTTCTTGCAGGCGACGATCCTTGTCGCCGGACTTATGGTGTTCAAGGATCATGCCCTGTTAGGGCTTGGCCTCATGCTCTCCGCCGGTGAGATCCCCCGTATCGCAGGAGCCTTTGGACTGGATACCTCCACCAAGGCAAACCTCATGAGTGCTGTCTATACCGCACAGGCCGCCGTCAACACCACGCGCACGGTCGTACAGGCGGTGGCGAAATGAGCAGACTGACGATGGGCAGCTTGTTCGATGGCATCGGTGGATTCCCTTTGGCCGCAATCCGCAGTGGCATCACGCCGGTATGGGCGTCGGAGATCGAGGCCTTTCCCATTGAGGTGACAAAGCTGTGTTTCCCCGACATGGTTCATGTGGGCGACATCACAAAGCTGCATGGCGCGGAGCTCCCGCCTGTGGACATCATCTGCGGGGGCAGCCCATGTCAGGATCTGTCCGTAGCCGGCTCAAGGGCAGGTCTTGCGGGGGCGCGTTCCGGCCTTTTTATGGAACAGATGCGCGTCGTGCGCGAAATGCGGTTGGCAGAGAAAGCCCGTGGCCGGGAGGGTGTCAACATACGGCCACGCTGGATGTGTTGGGAGAATGTGCCGGGTGCTTTTTCGAGCGGGACACCGAAGTACGAGGATTTTCGGATCGTGCTGGAGGAGATCGTGCGGATCTGCTTTCCCAATGAGCTTATTCCAAGCCCCTATCCTTACGGATGGCCTGACGCCGGTGAGCTCACGGCAGGCGGTGCGTTTTCTCTTGCATGGCGCTGTCTTGACGCTCAATTTTGGGGCGTCGCGCAGCGTCGCAAGCGCATTTTTCTCCTTGCTGACTTCGCCGGACCGCTTGCGCCGCAGCTATTATTTGATGTATTTGGCGAAACGGGAAACTGCGGGAAGGAGGTCACATAGATGTACCGATTCGATGCAAACGGGCAGCTGATGATGCTTGAATTGGAAGCAGCCGAAAGGACCGGGGCTCCGCCCAAGCGCAGACCGGGCAAACCGGACTCCGAACTGGTTTCGATCCCATATTTCCACTTGGATCTGGTATCCGGTTCTGTCGACCTCTTCGGGCAGCGCCACTGGGAGCTCCGATCTCCATGGCGTAAAGGGAAACGCCCCCTCAATACCGGGGCTGCCCCCCGTATTCCGATCCGAGTCCCGCTCTCCGGCATACTGGAGGCAAACCCGGCGCAAAAGTACTATCTGTCAAAAACCGCCTGCATTGGCATCCTGCGCCGTGCCTTTGAACGCGGCAAGGAATTGCCGCAAAAGCTGGAACGGGCATTGAGAATTCAGGCAGGACTCATGCGGCCGGACGGTCAGCCAACTGAACTGGACGCATTTCATATCAACCAGCGGGACGAGGGCATCGACCTGCACGGTGTGTCCGGCGCATTGTTGGCAACGACGAATATGCAGATGCAGACCTTCGTGACGCAGCCGGACGAAGCTGCGGAGGGCTTTGACGGCTACAACGGCGACCTGACCGGCGATGTAGCGGCCACGCTCGGCGTCAACTGCGGGATGTCCACCGGCAGAAACGGCATCATGGCCTTTGCCGCCAATCAGCGGGATGAGGTGCGGGATCTGCGCGATGTGGCGGGCGCGTTGCAGGCTCAGCCGGGAATGAAGCAGCAGACCTTCGTCGCCGGTTTTTCTGCCGGGGCAGGTGCCAGCGCGGGAGGCATTGGATACAACGAATCGGTTGCTCCCACACTCAAGGGCAGCCCCGGAGGGAACTGTATGCCGTCTGTTTTGTGCCTCAACGACCAGGGCGGCAGCGTGATGAATTGCTCTGAAAATGTATCCGGCACCCTCCGCGCGCAGGAGCGTGGACACCAGCCTTTGGTCCTGCGCCCAGCAGACCCCAAAGTTTATGAAAACCACGGCATTGACAGCCGTTACACAGGGCCACATAAGGTCGCGCCGACCATGTCCGCCCGTTATGGCACAGGCGGCAACAACGTGCCGCTGGTCGAGCAGCAGGCGGATGCCATCTGCATTGCAGGTAATACGGTCGACCGGCAGCCGCAGAACGGCGGCAACGGTCTTGGCTGTCAGGATGACTTGGCGTATACTTTGACTGCCACAGACCGCCACGCGGTCTACAGCCGCCAGCGTGTGGATGACTTTCGGCATAATGATGTGGCAAGTACCCAGAGTGCCCGTCAGTACAAGGACGCAACCGACCTGATTTGCCAACAGGCAGAAGCCTGTGCTCATCTCATTCGTCGTCTTACTCCGCTGGAGTGTGAAAGACTGCAGGGCTTTCCGGACGGCTGGACAGATATACCCGGTGCCTCGGACAGCGCCCGTTATAAAGCCCTCGGCAACAGCGTGGCGATACCCTGTGTGGAGTTTATCATGTCGCGCATCGCTGCCGCGCTTTTATGAAGCACAGCGTTGACAACAGGGGTTAAGTCGGGGTATAATATCCTCGAAAGACGAGGTGAGAGACATGGATAACAGGGAGCAGCTAAGGCGCATCACGGAACTGACCGAGCAGATCGCCGGACTGCCGAAGGGGTATCTTTCCAAAAAAACCATCGGCGGAAAGGTCTATTACTATCACCAGTGGTCGGAAAATGGCGTCAAGCAGAGCCGCTATCTGCACGACAGTGAGATCGCGCCGCTGGCAGATAAAATCGAAAAGCGCAAGGAACTGCAGGCGCAGCTGCGCATGCTGAAATCACAGAAAAGCAGACGAAATGAGGCGACAGGTATGAAATGCACCTTTATGCATAAACGAACCCCCGTGGCAGAGCTGGAGCTGGACGATGTGACCGGCTTTATACAAAAAATTGGCAGTGTCTACGCGCCGGAGCATCTGCCGATCGGCATCCCTGTGCGAAACGAGATCGCCGACCGTGCGGCGTTTAACGACTGGTGGCGGGATCGCTCTATTCCGGCAAGCCGCAGCGGTGTGCGGGAAGCACTGGAATCGTTGGGGGTGGCAGACACCAAAATGCTGCTCGTCCGCTGCTACGGGCTGAGTCTCTCGGATCAGTACTGGATCTGTCCGGAAGGCGCGGAGCTACGGTGGGAGGACATCAACTTTTTCCAAAATGATTTCTCGGAGGACATCGGAGATGTGCTGTTCGGAGAAAGAAAGAAGAAGGACGCACTCAATTTCAGCTCCCCCGACAGCACATCGGACGGCAATCTGAAAAAGCGGTGGAAGATCATCGATGGGAAGCGGTGCCTGATCAAGGGCGGCAGCAATCCGTTCCGGCAGCAGCCGTTCAACGAGGTGATCGCCTCCGGCATCATGGAGCGGCTCGGCATTCCTCATGTATCATATACAGTCATCTGGAGCAAGGATGCACCCTACTCGGTCTGTGAGGATTTTGTTACGGAGAAAACGGAGTTGATCCCAGCGTGGAGGCTGCTGCAGGCGAAAAAGCAGAAGAACAGCACCTCCCGATACCTGCATCTATTGGAGTGCTGCGAGCTGCTCGGCATCGGGAACATTACGCCGTTTTTAGACCGGATGCTGGTGCTGGACTATATCATCGCAAACGAGGATCGCCACTTCAATAACTTTGGGGCACTGCGAAACGCGGAAACGCTGGAATGGCTCGGTATGGCTCCGATCTATGACAGCGGCTCCTCCCTCGGCTATGATAAGATGCCCGGTCAGATGCGCTCGGAAAAGGATGTGGTCTGCAAGCCCTTCAAAAACCACCACGCCGAGCAGCTGAAGCTGGTGACCGATTTTGATTGGATCGACTTTGATCGCCTCTCCGATGTGGGCGAGCTGATTTCCGGTGTGCTGTCTTGCGAGGAAGCTGCCGACTATATCGATGAGGGACGTATCCATGCGATCACGGAAAGCGTGCAGCGCCGGATCGGTCATCTGCAGGAGCTTGCGATGACGCAGACGCCACGGCAGCTCGATACCACCGAGGACGATGTCCGAGAGGAAGTTGCTGCGGATTACGCGCCAAAAATGGAGCTGTAATGCAAATACAGCGTAAGCGCAATGGATCAGCCGCTTTGCGAATCGCAGGGCGGCTGATCTTTTCATTCCCTTGCCTGTTGGCTGCGGGCGGCATAGCCGCTTTGGTGGTATCGCTTCTGTTTTGCCATGCTTCTTCGTTAGACTTGGTGAATAGCTTTCCACTCCTTCTTCCGGTATGCTTTGCTTGCAAAATCGAGGAAAGGAGCAGAACCGATGGAGGGAAAAAAGAACCTCTGTGCCATGATATCCACCGATCTCCACGCAAAAATCATGGCAGAAAAAGAACAGCTGGAGCTGAACACACTGGCGGAATATGTGGAGCGCATCTTCACCGAACACTTTGAAGGAGGACAGATCAGCATGAAAGCAGAGCGCACCCTGGCGGTACAGATCCCGGCAGAGCTCTTCGAGCGACTGAAGGAATATCTGGCAGCCCGCAACCTCAAGCAAAAGCAGTTCCTCATCCAGCTCATCGAGAACGCGCTGGATGAGACGGAAGCGGAATAACCATTCATCATAGGAGGCCGCGGGAACACCCGCGGCCTCCCTCATTCTTATTGGAGGTGATCAGCCATGTACATTTACCCGGACAACCTGTCCGCAAAGGCCACGCTGTGGCTGTGGGAGCTGCGTGACATCGGCATCATCGGTGTGGGACTTCTTCTCTCTGTCCTGGCGCTGACCCAGACCGGCATCGCCCTGCCGCTGGTGCTGACGGCAGTCTTCGCCTTCCTGACGATCCGGCATGAGGGCACCAGCATTCTGGACTTCATCCGCTATGCCGCCGCGTTCCTGATCACAAAACAACAATACTACGAATGGAGGCTCGACCCATGAGCAGAAAGCAGAAAAAGAAAGATGCCCGTGAGCAGTCCACCCGGCAGCTCATGGGCATTGATGATATCACCGACTATGGCATCGCCACCCGCATGGGAGAACTGGTGTTCTTTGCCATCAAGCCCACCAACATCTCCGTTCTGCCGGACGCCGGCGTGGGCGCAAGGATCTATGCCCTGCTCAATGTGGTCAAGGGCATGGCGGAGATCGAGATGCTGGCGTTAAATTCCAAGGAGTCCTTTGAGAACAACAAGGCATTCTATCGCCAGCGGGCAAACGAGGAGGAGCTGCCCGTCATCCGAAAGCTGCTGGAGCAGGACAGCAAGCACCTGGATCGCATTCAAGTGCTCATGGCATCCAGCCGGGAGTTCTATATCCTCGTCCGGCTGCAGGGCAAAAAGGAATCCGATGTGTTCAGCTACCTCTCCCGCATCGAAAAGAGCATCAAGGATAACGGCTTCACCGTCCGCCGTGCCACCGAGCAGGATCTCAAAAGGATGCTGGGAGTCTACTTTGAGCAGAACGTGACCACCGAGCGGTACGAGGATCACGACGGCGAACGCTGGGTCCTTTTCGGAGAATAAGGAGGGATATCACTTGGCAGCAAACAAGAAAAAAGCTACAGCAAGGCACACGGAGGACACACCTGTCAAATCCTTCTTGGATATGATCGCACCCTCCGTGGTGCAGTTTAATCCCGACCACTTCATCTGCGGCAACACCTTCCGCTGCGTGTGGGCCCTGCGGGAATATCCCACCCAGACCGACGAGCAGGCACTGCTGCGGCACTTGGGCGAAAAGGACGGCATCACCCTGCGTATCTATACCCGGCAGCTCACCCCGGCCGAGGAGGACCGCATCCTCCACAACGCCGCGAATAAAAACCGCATGAACAAATCGAACCCCAATGACTTGCGGCAGACCATCATTGCAGAAACGAACCTGCAGGACATGATCTCCATGGAGGGCAGCCGCCACCGCAACAAGGAGCCGCTGTTCCACTGCGCGGTCTACATTGAGCTGACTGCCCCGGACTATGACGCGCTCAAGCTGCTGCAGACCGACGTGCTGACCGAACTGGTTCGGAGCAAGCTCAATGTGGACAGACTCCTGCTCCGCCAGCAGCAGGGCTTCTGCTGTGCCAGTCCCGTGGGCTACAATGCCTTCGGAGCGCAGTTTGAAAGAGTCCTGCCTGCCAACTCCGTGGCAAATCTCTATCCCTTCAACTACAGCGGTAAAACGGACGCAAAGGGCTTCTATGTCGGACGGGACAAGTACGGCAGCAATATCCTCGTGGACTTCGACCAGCGTGACGAGGATAAGACCTCCGCCAACATCCTCATCCTCGGTAACTCCGGCCAGGGCAAAAGCTATCTGATGAAGCTCCTCATCCTCAATCTGCTGGAGTCTGGCAAATCCATTATCACGCTGGATGCCGAGCATGAGCAGCAGGAAATGTGCGAGGCCGTGGGCGGCTGCTTTGCCGACCTTATGGCCGGTAAGTACATCATCAATGTGCTGGAGCCGAAGTGTTGGGATGACGGCGGTGACCCCGAAGATAAGGCCGCACCGGAAGCCTTCCGAAAAAGCACCCTGCTGGCGCAGCACATTTCCTTCCTCAAGGACTTCTTCCGCGCCTACAAGGATTTTTCAGATGCCCATATCGATACCATCGAGATCATGCTCTCGAAGTTGTATCAGAAATGGGGCATCACAGACCGTACCAACTTCCGCCGGATGCGGCCGGAGGGCTATCCAACCCTCTCCGACCTCTATGACCTGATCGAGTCGGAGTACAAAAGCTATGACATGGCCGCTCACCAGCTCTACACCGAGCAGATCCTGCGTGAGGTGCTGCTGGGGCTGCACTCCATGTGCAAGGGCGCGGACGCGCAGTTTTTCAATGGACACACCAACATCACCTCCAGCCGATTCTTGGTGTTCGGTGTCAAAGGACTGTTGGGCGCGGCAAAAAATGTTCGCAACGCCATGCTGTTCAATATTCTGTCGTTCCTGTCGGACAAGCTGTTGACTGAAGGAAACACGGTAGCGGCACTGGATGAGCTGTACATTTGGCTCTCCAACCCCACAGCCATTGAGTACATCCGAAACTGCCTCAAGCGTGTCCGCAAAAAGGAATCCGCCATGCTGCTGGCAAGTCAGAATCTGGAGGACTTCGACCAGGAGGGTATCCGTGAGATGACAAAGCCGCTGTTCAGCATCCCGCCCCACCAGTTCCTGTTCAACGCAGGATCCATCGACAAGCGCAGCTATATGGAGATGCTCCAGCTGGATGAGGCGGAATACAATCTCATCAAGTTTCCCCAGCGCGGCGTCTGCCTGTACAAGTGCGGCAACGAGCGATATCTGCTGGCGGTACACGCCCCCGCCTACAAGGAAAAGCTGTTTGGCACAGCGGGTGGTCGCTGATGGCGGTAACTGCAGGTATGATCGCCAAAGCCGCGGCGACAGCCCTTTCCAATGAGAAGCTCCGCAAAGGGATCGGCTGGGGGCTGGTCGCTGTTCTCTCGCCCGTCATCCTCCTGATCGCCGCACTGTGCTCCATCGGCACAGGCGGTGCGGATCACAACAACCAGGCGGTAGCCGCAGCTTTCTATGGAACGAGCTATTCGGCCGAGGTGCCTATGGCGTTCCGCTCTCACATTGAGGATATGCGCACCGCTTTTTCTCTTCTGGATTCGGCAGTTGCCTCCGTCAATGGGCGGACGGAAGGCGGAAACAGCCTTGACCCGATCCGAGTCAAGGCTGTTTTTTATGCCCTCTGCTTTGGCGAGGACGCTCCCGGCAGACGGGCGGCAAACCGCTTTGTGGAGTGCTTCTACAATTGGGAAACCCGTACCCGCACGGTAGAAGTGGAGAACGAGGATGGCACGGTTACCAGTACAACAGAAGAATACACCGTCGCTGTTCCGGTCTCACTGTCTCAAGCGTATGCCAATCTGGAAGCACATCTTGGCAGAGCAATTACGGAGGATGATAAGAGCAACATCAACTACATCTATACCATGATCGCCGGCACCGCAGGCGGCGGCAGCTACAGCGGCGAGTTCCTTCGCGGAGATGGAAGCAGTATCGACTTGGACATCTCCGCCTTTGTTGATCCCAACAGCAAGAATGCTACCGACCTGGTCACCTACGCCATCCACGCATGGGAGTCCGGCTGGGGCTATGTATGGGGCACCTATGGTAATGTGTTGACGGAGTCACTCCTTGCCTACAAGGTATCACAATACCCGGACGGTGTTGGCGATCATGAGGACATCATCCGCACCAACTGGCTGGGCGGCAGGACAGCCGACTGCGTGGGGCTCATCAAGGGCTATGGCTGGCTGTCCCCGGAAACGATGACCATCGACTACGGCACCCACGGGATGCCGGATATCGGTGCAAACCAGATGTACTATAACGCCAGGGAATCCGGCCCCATTAGCACAATGCCGGACATCCCCGGTCTTGCCGTTTGGCATGAGGGACACATCGGTGTTTACATCGGCAACGGTCAGGTCATCGAAGCTATGGGGACAAGGTATGGTGTTGTCAAAACAGAGTTGGCTGGCCGAGGTTGGACGCACTGGCTGAAGGTGCCGTATATCCGCTATGACTAAGGAGGATCGATCATGAACTATGAAGGATTAACGGATCGGGAGCTATGGCAGCTTCTGTTCCAAAAGACAGAGAACGAGATGGCAGGGTACATGAACCGGCTCGACCAGCTCTCTCGTGACGAATTGATTCAGGCTGCAGATGAGATCTCCGCCATGATGACCTGCCACTCCGAGCTGATGGCGTTTGGAGAAAATCTTTCCCGCAAGAAGATGATTTTTCTGCTGCAGCAGGAGAAGCCACTGGAACTTCTGAGTGAGGCCTGGATGGAGCATCAGACTGTGGATGTGGGCGAGACCTTCCAAAGTCTGCTCACAGGTCTATATGACGAGACACAGCAAACGCAGGTGCGTGATATGGTTTATGCAATACAGCCGAAGACTATTGAGGAACTGCTGACAAGCTATCCGGATGATTACTTTCAGCTCATGACGCCGTGCGGTTTTGTGGATCTGACTCCTTCCGAAACGGAGAAGCTCTTACACGGCGAAGCGACTATGGCACATCCCGGAGTCAGCGGATGTCAGATGCCGGTCGAGGCGCAGGAACTTCTGGAGATGGAGGTGCTGTCCTTAAAAAGAGACGAGCATGGTTGCTGGTATGCACTGACCGACCACCCACAGCAGAAAATGGAGCAGGCTCCGCAGGAGCCGCAGATGTTATGATCGGAGGTGCGTTGCATGAACATGGCTCGTTATGAGCAGGAAACCATTATCAGCTTCAACGAGGAAGAAAAGACCGCCGGTATTTACACCCACAACAAGATAGTGCGTCAGAAGCTGGCAGCACTGGCGCGGGACAGACCGGAGGATTGCAGGCTCGTGAAGGTGTCCCACAGCGGACGGGCAGTTGACTACACCATTCCAAAATCATGGATAAAGATCGTACCGCCTCGGACCGCAAGTGAAGCGCAAAAAGCAGCTCTTGCAAGGGCTCGGAAAGCGGCAAGTAAGCCGCTATGACCCCTGCGCGCGCAGCGTTTCAACAACACCTGTCTCGTGCCGAGGGTAGTTACACCACCCACAACACAAAAACGCCGAAAATAGCATATAGAAGGAGGACACGCACATGAAAAAAGCAACTGTCACCATCGCCTTTGACGATGAGAAGCTGGGCGCACTGGAGTTCTCGCTCCGCAAGGAACACTCCTCTGTGCAGGAGCACTTGGAGGATGCGCTGAACGCTCTGTATGAAAAAACCGTACCGGAGCCGCTGCGGGAGTATCTGGACAGCAAGGCCGCGCCCGCGGCGGTGAAGCCGAAGCGTCCGGTCAAGCCCGCCGCACCCAAGCCGCAGAGCAGTGAGCCGAAGCCCGCGGCTGTGAAGGAGGGCAACTGAGATGGCGGATCATGTAGACATCACACTGTGGATCGACCGGCGATGGAAGGATGCCATTGAAAAGCATCTCAAGGATGAAACCTTGCAGGAGCATCTGGAGGATGTGCTGGATGAGCTGTGCAACCAACTCCCGGAGCAGGAATACAAACGCATCAGTGCCGAGATCTACGCAGAGGATGCCGCGCGGCGCACGGAGGAAGAAGCAGCCCGCACCTACGCCGCCTACCATGTGACGGAGCGCGGGCAGGAGTGGTACTTCAAGACCTCGCCCGGTGAGGAGCTGTTGGTCGCCTGCAAAAAGCTGCGCGGCTATGTCACCGCAGAGAAAGGCACTGCGCCGGGCAAATTTATCGGAATGTTTTTCGGCGGGCAACCCATCACAGCAAAAGAGTTTGACGCCCTGACCGCTGTACGCATGGAGAACACCGGCAAGGTGCGCGGCGTATTCGATGTGAACTTCGACAAGCAGGAGTTCTCTGCCGTACACATCATGGACGGCTGGCGGACCTGGGCGATGCGGGATGTCTCCCCGTCCGTCTACCATGCCACAAGGTCGCGCTTTGCTTCGGCGGATGAACAGCTCTCCAAACTATTGGAGCTGCTGGATGGCATGGAAATCACCTCGGCGGGACATCTCTCCGCACGGAATTTTTCCTTCAGTGATGAGATCATGATGGAGGAAGGCGGTATGCTCAACTTCTATGTGGACGCAGATTTTGATGTGGACGCTGCCTTCGGAACCTTCGTCCTCACGGACAAAAACGATGACTGGCTCAACATCTATGCCAACTACGACATCGCGGAGGATAGACCCTGCGACACATTGGAGCTGACACTCTGCAAGGGCG
>ERZ833963.1030-NODE-1030-length-36459-cov-12.205444_pt1 | contig 36459 bp, 35 predicted proteins | sample MGYA00519693_ERZ833963 | MGnify/ENA primary metagenome ERZ833963 (study PRJEB31850, sample SAMEA3708748) | human gut metagenome | biome: human gut; feature: human-associated habitat; material: faeces | place: China | collected 2014 ...
TCTTTCCGACCAACTTATTGCTTAAAATAAACTCCAATTAATGGGGTTCACTTCACGCGCCTTTTCGAATAGTTTTTTATAAAATTATTTTGTAACGTAACCTTGGTCGACCCATTCGTTAGTAGCAACACGACGATAAGTCAAACCTTGATAAGTCTTAGTTTGGTCTGTGTACCATGGAGTGTTGTTAGCTAGAGCACGGTTAGTGATTTTCTTAGTACTACCGTCACTTTGGAAAGCTACCAATGGAACGTATGAACCTTGAGAATTATTTACAGTAATAACGTTTGATGAGGCAGTTCCACCATTGTTGACATTGCTGTTGTTATTGTTAGAACTACCACTATTAGTATTACCCTTCAATTGGTTGTAATACTTGCCAACTAGATCATAGAATTGATCCATGCTGTAACCCCATTTAGCAAAGTAGCCAACAGGATCAGTGTGAGTTGTTTCGCCCCACTTCTTAGATACATCGTTGTGTGACAAGACAGTAACACCTGGTGTAAATGGCAAGTTATATTGAACCAACTTGTAGGCTGTGTAATAAGCTTGGTTAGCAACTGATCTAGCAAAAGCGTCAGTTGTACTTACTTCACATAATTCAACTTGAACATATTTAGCATTAGCTGTTGGACCAGCACCCCAAACGGCGTAGTCAGTATTTTTGATATTCAAAATTTCTGTATTATCTACGAAAGCATGAACATAAGTATAAATGTTTGGCCATTCACGATTGAAATAAGTAGCCTCATTTTGAGCTGTGGCACCAGGAGTAGCTGTTTCATGGATAACAACACCCTCAGGCTTACCAACACCATTTTCATAAGGTGTCCAGTAGCTGAATGTACCTTCTTGGTTAGTAATTGAAACTGGTGTTATACCATTATTATTAATATAGTCATTGATTGCTGAAGTTGCAGCTTGCGCTGTTTGAACTTGCGCCCCTAATTGTGGAACTACTTGTCCTACTGTTGTAAAACTGATACTTGCTAGTGCAACTGAAGTCGCAAGAGTAGTCATAAATTTCTTCTTTGATACCATAATAAATATTCCTTCCCACCGTTAATTTCCTTAACGTTATAAATTATAACAACTTTTTTCACAAATTTGATAAAAGTAATAAACCTGTAATCAGATAGTAAAATTCAATGTTCGCTCATATGTCGTAATTTTTTCAAAAGACCGTCACGTCGGTATCTTAAAGCTCTCGTAGTATGGTTATAACGTTTCGCCAATATTACTAACGGTACCCCCTCAATGAAATGTTTTTGCAATATATCATGGTCAATCTCCGTCAACTCGGAAAAGTCTACGAAATCTAATTTATTTTCAGATAAATCCTCAGGAACCCTTTGGAAATCAAACTCTTCAAGACTATGGAAATCAAAATAACGTTTCTCCTGACGTAGCATATCGATTAAACGCCACGTTAATTTCTGGAAAACAAATTTATGAAACTTCGTCATATCGCCGTTATCCTGCACGTATTGTTGATAAGTTTGAGCATAATTGATCATAGCTTCTTGGAAATAATCTTCATAGTCGATCCTAGTTGTATAAATATGGGCTCTTTTCAAAGCACCGTGGATCAGACGTTGATTTTGTAGTGCATCTTTAAATCCTAATTCCATTTCATTCATTTGTGAGTTCTCCTATTTTTACTCACAAGGCCTTGTGTGGAATTAATATAACGAATCTGGATAAAGATTATTAGTTGCCAAAATGAAATCGAAATGCTGTTATATCAATCTTTTAAAATTCAGGGCAAAATAAAAACGCCCATCTAGACGTTTTTTCAATTCATTTTAGTAATGTTTTTTTAATCGTGATAAAAATCTTCGATAATGTTTTTTCTCCTCTTCAGGATTAACTGATTCGATTCCTAAATGGTCAATAATAAAATTAATGAACATTAATCCAATAAATTTCGGATCATTATCGCATTTGACCTTATCGTGCAAAGGACAATGGCAATTTCCAAATTTAACCACTAGTCCCGTAAAAGAACAGCCTTTAACGTCAACTCCACCAGCAATAATCGGTGGTAAAAAAATTGCTACACATTTCTCACATAATACACAAGCATCATGAACTCGTCTATCCAAATCACCTTTGGGAAAAGTAACTTTGATAATGAAGCCTTGGGTAGTAATAAAGTAAGCTTCCTTTTTATTTTGGCGACAACTATTCATCAAATGTAAGCCAATCCAATCAGTATTTTTACGAGTACCTCCAGATATTGGCATATAAACAACGTACAAAAATACAAATGGTACATAATGTTTCAAAGAAAAAAAGTTGGCTAACACTTTAGACAAAGCGAAGCCAACTATATTGTTATTATAAAATTTATTCACTAATTCTTTCGTAGTTTCTTCAACCAAAAAAGCACCATGTTTTTCATGTATAACCAAAGAATTGCCATTGAAACGCTTGTCATCAGACACATCTAATAACGCGTCACAGTCAAAATCAATTTTAAAATTTGTAGGACCTTTTAAAAGTTCAAATTCATATTTCAAAATGTTCTCTTTAGTAATTTCTTTGTTGCTAAAAGCAAGTAAATGTACCATTCTAAACACCTCAATTATATTTTTTGAACCTAATAATTAGGAACAAAATCAATATAACAAAAGTAAAAAAATCTAGTGTATTATTTTGTAGAATTTACAAACTTTTTACAATGTAAAATTATTTTATACAAAAAACACTCAATATCATACCCTTTAATGAGCATATATCAAGTGTTAATTTTTAGTCTGCATTATAAATACAATATTTACCATTTACCCAACCGGCATTTACTTTGTACCAAGTTTGTCCATCAACGATTTGTTTGGACGTAACTCGCCAAGTAGTGCCGTCTGCTAAACGTGTTCCCGTGAACTTATTGTTCGATGCAGGACTGTTATAAACGTTAACGCCATATCCTGGGATATAATTGATTTTTACCATACCAGAAACTGAAGTTACGTAATTAGAACCTTTAACTTCAACGTCATTTGCACTGACCCACTGATCAGTCGCTACTCGATACCAGACTGAACCATCAGAGTGAACTGATTTTTGGTCAATCTTCCAGTCGGTCCCATTAGCTAGACTAACTGCCAAAGCATTGTGTTTATCATCATAAGCTCTAGCACTTGGTGTAGCTGTTACGTGGACGATATCAGGATATGATGTGATTTGGTCGTCTTTGTAATCTTCATTTGGCTGTTGTGACTTCAAAGTTGCATCAGTAGCCAAAATATAAGCATCAGTTCCAACAAAGTAGAACGTATTGCCATCATCGTCAACTACATAAGCAGTTGTGATCCAACTGGATTGATATGGCAAAACTCGATCCGTGGCAGCTTTTTTATTAGCCGCACTATAAACAGTCGCACCACTATTCTTTACCACGATGGCAGTATCTGAAATCTTCACTTGTGGATTAGATTTTTCAGAATCCAATTGAACATCTTTGGCATTGACGTACTCATTGGAAGCTACTTGATAGTAAACTGTTCCATCAGCCGCAACGACTTTAGCAGAAACATGCCATTTCGTATCATAGCCTAAAGCACGATTGGCTGCGATTTGGTTGGGATTAGCATTGATATAAATTGTTGCAGATTTTTGATTCGTTACAGTAGCGGTGTCGTCAATCGTAGTCTTGGTACCACTAACTGAATTATCATTAGTACCACCGGTACTAGCTTCATTATCGTATTGTGTCAAATTATAGGTCTCGATTATTTTATTCAAAGTTGATGCATAAATTGGACTCGTTGCATAACGTCCTTGCAACCAAGCCGTCGCATCTTTGTAAGAAGAAGTATTTTCCTTCCAAGTACCCTTGTAGAAATCCTTAGCCCCACTGATACCATTTCTCAATAAAGCACCATTATCGGCAAAAGATTCCGTTGCACTAGGATATTTTCTAAAATTGGCATAAATCGTGTAATAACCCTTGTCAGCACTCCATTCAGAAGTTGGAAAACTGACATATGAGCCATTGTAATCACCTTTAATACCAAAATAATTGTTATATTGACTAGACAAAGTCGACGTTCCCCAAGCACTCTCAACAATCGCTTGTGCCATCATGACTGATGCATAGACATTGTATTGAGATCCTACTGCTTGAGCAACGGGACCAATTTTATCTAAAAAGGCCTGTTGTTGAGCCTTTGTTACTCCAGCACTAGTTGATGCTTGAGTAACAGCAGCTACTGCACTGGCTGGCAAAACACTATTAAAACCAGAATCTTCATTGGCTTCAATGGCGTCTGCTGCGTCTTCGTTGATTGGAGCCCCTTGCTGATCCAAAACACTGGCTACAGTAGGGTCTTTTTTGTCAGTCGTTGACTTGTGGTCTAAGTCATCCTGATTCCCATCATCATTAGAAAGTGCTGCTTTCACTGGAGAAGCATTCGATGATACGCCAACTGCCGCTAGAACACTAGCCAAAGCAGTAGAGGCAACCCATTTTTTGTTCATAGTGTCTCCCTCCACTCTAAAAATATACTAACAGTAGACTACTATTTAAACAGGTTGGCTTCAATAAAACCTTAAGAAATCAGGCAAATTTTAAACTTTTTCGTGCAAATTTAAATCTTTTGTAACATTATTCATCGGTATCAACGTAAGTAACGTATTCGGCTTCGATCCATTCGCCATCCTCAGCGATACGATAGAATACTTTGCCATCATCGCCGGTACCTTTAGCATCTGTGTACCAAGCTGATTCACCTTTGACATATTTGTCTTGGAGCATTTTACGGTTCACTTCATAAGTATCAAACAAGAAAACCACGTAACGTGCATCTTGGTTGACCTTAACAATACCATGTACGTTTTCAAGCATTGCAAATTACCACCTTTTAAGTTAATACTGCTTTCATTATACATTAAATGAATGATTTGTTGGGATGGTTATTGTGAAATATGCCGTCGTCCGCAAAAGCTCTGTAATTGACTAGAACGTTGTCGACTAGATTTTACATTCCATCTTATTTTATCAACATAAAAAGCCTAACTAGTTTGCTCTATGCCAACTAATTAGACTTACTTTCATCCATTAAGTCGTATTTTAATTCGTACGACTCTTCTATTATTTCTATATTTCTACTTTTCTACTTTTCTACTTACCTAAATAGTTCTTCCAATAGGTTGGATTCTGTTGATTCATCAAATCATTCGACCAAACGAATTGACGGTAAGGAACATGCTTAGTCAACTCGACTTTACCATTATAAAATTGCGGATCAGATACTCGTTCCAAATTTACTTGGCGGTTTTGATACAGCATCGATTGATAATTTACCCCCATCGCAATTACGGCAATAACAATCGCCCAGTTGATCAATTTAATCTTTGAGAAAGCATCAATTACAAAGCGCATTGCAATCAAGTACATGAAGACATAAGTCAAAAAGTAGCCACGACAGTTAACCGGTGCCGATACGAATAACAATTGACCAGCGATAATTCCGGTCATCAAGTAATAGAGCCACATTTTGGCATCAGTTTTATAAAAAGTGAAAATGCTGTAACCGATAAAAATCACTAGCAACAAACTGACCAAAGTATCAGTCACTGAAATGGGCAAGCTGATTGAATTATAGCCATACATATCGTTCTTCGGAATCGTACTTAAAACGGCATTAGCAATCGCATAGTAGAACAAGAACGCGGCTGAAATAATCGACATACTGATTTTTTTAACCCTTGAGAAGTCTGATTTCAAAATTAAAGTCAAAATTGCTAACAAAATTGCGGCTAACAGAACAATATTAAAAGTAATCAACCAAAAATGTGTCACATTGGAGAACCAACTCCAAATAACTTTTGGATCAAAAGTGGTCCCTCGATAAGTACTTTTCCCATGATAACCGGGATGAGAAAACATGACGATAGCAGAAACGACTGTCCCTAATAAATAAGTGATATGGTACAGCTTAGTTTGCTTACGGAAATACAAAATCACTAGAACAGCTAAACAAATTTGTCCTAATGTCAGTGCCTCAGTGAACAATCCCGCTGAATAACCTAAGACTAAGGTCAATAAAGCAAACATCCACGGTAAAATTTTCTTTTGACCATAGTCGACAATAACTAAATAACTCAATACTAAGGCCATTGGTGGCACATAATTGACGAAACCGGCATTCCAAGCCAAGACATTATTGATAAAAGCTCCTTGCAAAGTAAAAACAAAAGCTAATGACAATAACAACGCAGTAATACTTTTACCTGCCAATCTCCATATTGCCCACAATAACAATGTCCAAAATATCCCATAGCTCAAAGCTGCCAGTGGCAAACTATGCATTGTGAAAATTTCCAAAGTATTCCCAAAATAACGACCGTTGCTACTTCCTCCATAAATAGCCTGTGGTCCGTAAAACATATGGCGAATCAAGTAAGCTCCTTGTTCTCCACCCCAGAAATAATCATCTCCAGAAGGAATCATCAGAACTCGAAATAATCCGAAATACAAAAATGATATCAAAAACATGATTGGTGCAAAAAACTTTCCTCTAAAAAATTCCCCTATTTTCTTCAACATAGTTACCAGTATAAAACAACCTTATAATTCACGAAACAACAAAAAAACGCTTATCCCGAAAATAAGCGTTTTATAATAATATTTTCCTAATCAGAGGAATTTTGCTCAAAATAAATATCACAACTAGAGAAATCAACGATGTCAATAAGAAGTTAGTAAAGTAGACACTAGTTCCAAACCATTGTTCAACTAAATTGATCACTAAGCCGTGAACTAGGTACACTCCATACGTTAACGGTGCCAGGATTTCAATCAATTTACTGAACCAATGATGATACTTATTTTCAAGCGAACGCAAAACAACGAAAATCAAACCAGCAATGAATGGTACTGAACCGATAGAAAAAATATTCAAAATCTTCCATAGACTTTTGTTATCAATCAAACCAATTTCAATGTTTATTGTGAATAAAATCAAAATTAGTAGAATTCCCACGATCCAATTAGTTTTGCGATGTTTTTCTTGAGAGAGTTTATAACCTAGTAAGAAATAGCCTAGATAACTTGAGAAAACAATTTTACTCATACTATAAGCTTTAAAATAAACTCTGATGTCAGAAGGTAAAACAGGAATAACTGCGGGAATAATCATCATGAAGACAAACCACAGAATCAACAAGTAATTTAATCCAGTACTACTTAAACTATCAACCATAGCTTTTAATAATGGTGACAGTAAGTATAGGGAAATTAGCGGATAAATAAACCAATAAGCAATAATTACCGGTTGATGATACATTGATAGAATTGATTGCATGAAACTGTGGTAAGTATAAGTTCCATCAATTTGTCGGGCAAAGTAAGCCGTGATAATCGACCAAATTATAAATGGTACTAAGATTTTCGGTAAACGGTGCTTGAACAAATAACGAATACTTCGAGTTTTAGGACTATTCAAGATTGTCGAGCCACTGATCATAAAGAATAACGGTACCGCTACTTCTGTGATAATTACTAATGAATGAGCAACGTTCCAATCAACTGAACCAACGCCATGTTCTAGCCTAGATGCGCATGCATGAGCCAAAACAACCAGAAACATCGCCAGTACGCGAATAACATCTATATAAACGATTCTTTTTTTCAGAATACTTCCCCCCCTAATTCATTACTTCTGACCTTGGTAATAACCACTAATTTGATTTACACCAAAGAATTTAGATTCCCAACGATTCATAATTTGCCATGGTTCTTTAGCTAACCCAATAACACCATTAGTAGCATTATATTTACTCTTTTGTGGCGTTAAAATTTGTACAGTCGCATTTTTAGGATTTCGATGCTGTGCCTTTTCGATAGCCTTATATTGATTCTCAGTCTGGTAATAACTCAAACTAATATCTTGATACGCTGGGATAAAACTAACGACGAATCCTATGGAACAAATAAGAACCAATCCTAAAGCAATCATCTTAGTATCACTAAATAAATAATATGCCAAAACAAAAATAGCTATTCCCAAAAACATCGTCCCACCAAAGAACGTTCTTTCGGGATGTTCTGGTGAAAATACCATTACATATATAGCTGCCAAATGGCCCATAAAAAAGAAACTTACTGTCAATAATTCATCAAAAGTGACTTTTTTCATCAAAATAGTAATTAATAATAAAACAATAAATATCAAATAAGCCCATTTTAAATCATTAAATGACAATTTAAAAATATCTCGAAAATTATTCTGAATCGTTTCAAATGTACGTTGCATAGTGCCACGTTTTTGAGAACCAGGCGACAGCATCATGACCAGGAATCCAATAGCACTGAAAATAACACCAATTATCGTTACTAAATTTATTTTCCGCTCTTTAATAAACCGTTTCAACATGAAAAGCAACACGATTAATACAGCCGCAGGACCAGAATTTTCATTGCTAGCACCAGTTAAAAAGCCTAATAATATTACTGATAATACGTTGGTGAAATTTAACTCGTGATGCTTGAGATTGAACAAGATAAAACCAAGATAAATTAAACTCATCCATAAATAATTTCCCGATCCTGACAACCACAAAACTGATTGACCAAAGAAAGGAATAAAAAACCATGTAAAGAAAAATATTAGTGCCAACATGTAAGGATTATTCTTTTTACCAGTAATTTCAAGCGAGGTCCAATTGATCAAAGCCACTAATCCAACGTAAGCCAAACTGTTAAAGATATTAAATGGGACTTTAGTATTAAACTGCATAAAATACTGAATAATCGAATGTGCGACAAAGCGACCATTCCAGTTTAAATAATGATTCCACATTGAATACGGAATGAGAGACGTCGTAATTTTTTCCATATGTTTTTCTGGTGTTGGCAAGTGGTATACGAATCGATAAACATAATCATCAGCCGTGTACAGAGTCTTAGAATTTAAAATTAATAATATTGCAAAAATAATTAACAAAACAGCTATTGTTAAATAATTTCTTTTAATAACACTATAAATACCATTATTTTTTTCATTAATGATAATCACCTCATAAACAAGTAAAAAAATTAATAGTTATTAAACCCCTATTTCAATAATTCTTAGTATAATTAACCTAATAATATTTGGAAAGGTTTAAACATGCAGTCTATCTTAAAGAATAAATACTTCAAAATAACCATTATCACTATCATTACTTTAGGTATTTTTGCCATTGCTAGCTTTCTTTCTATCTACCAAACTGAATTTTATCATAATTCCATTTGGACATTCCTAGGCCCGAGTGATAATCGTTTCCACATGATGAGAATAGAAGGATTATATCAATCAATCCTGCGACATGATCTGTTTCCAGTAATTAATATGTCATTTATGGATGGTTTTGGATATATCTCTAATATTTTTTATTCAGACTTCTTAATCTATCCAGTAGCTTTCATGAAATTAATAGGCTATTCCACTGCCCAAGCTATCGCACGTTATTATTTTATTCTAAATTTCTTAACTTTTATTGTTGCCTTCTTATGTTTTTACAAGGTTCAAAGAAAATATTGGAACAGTTTGGTCTTTAGCTTCGTATATACCTTATCTAGTTACCGGCTACATGATTTATTGTTCCGTCACGATCTCGGTGAAGTCGGCGCATTCTTATTTTTGCCAATTGCTGTGTTAGGAATTTATGAGATTTTCTATGGTGAACGCAAAAGAAACTGGCTCTTCTTGACTTTTGGGATGACAGGCATTATTTATTCCCACGCTCTCTCACCAGTTTTAGTCGCCATTTTAATCGTCATTGTTGCTCTTTGCCAAATCCCTGAGTTAAAACCTCATCCTAAACGTCTATTATCTCTACTCTGGGCTACAATCTGTTCGGGACTATTGAGTGTCGGTTACTTCTTACCAATGTTGGAACAACTTAAACACACAACTTTCCAACTAACAAAATCTAAAAGTATTTTGGTCAAAGGTTCCAGCAGTCTACAAGATAGTTTCAATTGGAGTTTAAATAACGTACTGATAAAGCCTAATATCGGCTTAATATTGTTATTAGCTGCTTTTATCATTATCATATCTGCATATAAAATAAAAAATAAAGCTATCAAACATTTCTCTATTATCGGTGTAGTAATTTTTATTTGTTCAACTTCCGTTTTCCCTTGGATTCTACTAAATAAAACACCTTTCAAAATGATTCAATATACTTGGCGTTTTGATATGTTATCAACAATTTTATTAGCAATTTTCGTAGCTAGTGATCCATTAAATATCTTAAAAGGCAAAATAGCCAAAGGTTTAATAATCATGTTTGCTATGTTATTGTCAATTTCTGGTGGCTACCGATTAGTTCAAAGCAACTCTGCTGCTCTAGTGCCTTATTCCGAATACAACAAAATGTCTCCTTACAGTATCGGTGGTGGCCAGGAATATTTACCTGTAGGAACTAATGTCACTGCTTTAGAAGCAACTAAACACGCGCCTGGAATTATTTCTGGTAAAGCAACCATAACTAACTTCAAGCAAAACGGTACTAAACTAACTTTTGATTTCAAGAATGCCAAAAATGCTGAAATAGATTTGCCAATCATTGGTTATTACGGTTTCCAGTCAAAAAATTCTATTGGACAAGTCTCTAAACTAACCATGGATAAACAACACAATAATCTAGCCAAAATTACTATTAATGGTAAAGGTAAAGTTGTTGTTGATTATTACAAAACAAAAGTTCAAAGATCAGCTCGTCATTTTTCAGCAGTATCATTAATAATAATGTTATTAATGATGATTGCTTATCCATTTAGAACAAAAATCAAATCACAATTACTGAAATTAAAATCTAGTTCCAAAGAAAAGCCCATCAATTAAACTGATGAGCTTTTTCTATAGACTCTAAATTTTTTATAACCTAAAAATAAATATTTGGAAAATAATAAATATATCCACGTTAAAGCACTCAAAATTGCCGCTCCAGCAAATAATTTTCGATTACCATAAGATAGCTGGATAACTACCTTTTTAGCTGTCTTGGGAGCTATAACTTGTACTGAGCCACGTTTGCTCAAGCTAATGGATACTTTATGACCATTAAAATTGGCTTTAGTGTATTTGTATCGGACATATGGCAAATCGATTTTGTCACCTTTTTTTATGTTATCTAAATAGAACTCATTAGTATGTCCTTTTACAGCAGGAATTTGAATTGATTGCTGATCATTAACGAACAACTGATGTTGAATAACTGTGTCAGCTTTAGACAAACCAACCACAGGTATGTATTGCGTCAAATACGAATCTGGTATAGCGTTGTCATTAATCATCTTCTGACTAATATAACTCTTAGGAGAAGCCAAGACCTCCCCGCTTGCCCCATAATTGACTGATTGCATCCACAGACCACCATTAATAATAGTTAATACACCCAAGACAATTGGAAATTGCTTAGTCATTTGACCACTAAAAATCACATTCAAGGCTTGTGCTAAGATGACCGATCCAAATAAAGTAGTAAACATCAAAAAGCGATATGGAAATTGAATGACTTCAATCGGCGTATTTTGAAAAATATGCCAAGGGACTAATTCTGTTGTTAACAACAAACTGGCAACAAAAATTACGTAAATTGCTTTATATTTAAAATCAAATTTTCTAAAAATAATTAGTCCTAAAACAATCGCTATTAACATTGTTAATCCAACATTATAGAGATTATTCTCCACTACCTTGCGACTATTATTAATTAAACTTTCAGAGAGCAATTTACCTAAATCTTGCCCCTTTAAAATCTGCTTATCAGGTACTCCATATTTTTGGAACAGTTCCTCCATTAGAAAAGGTATCGTAAATATCAAAGTAGCACCAACAGTCGTAATTACGGCTTTAACAAAATTAAGTAATCTTTCTTTAGTCAATTTGAGTTTTGGTGAAAAGAATATTAACAAAAGGGTAAAAATAATCACACACATGAAAGTAGATAGCACGTGTGAAAAAATCACTAGTGACATGCCGATTGCTAATGGTTTCCATTGCTTACCATCGCCAAAAAATATCTCATAGAATCCCAAGAAACATAATGGCAAAAAAATAGTAGCTAAATATTCAGCCACAGCGCCCCGAGTGAATAGATCAATTAAACGATAAATACTCAAGTTATAAATAATTGAAAACATCATCGCCACTTTAGTACTACCTGAGAATTTTTTCATCGAATAGTGACTGATTAAAAATGATACGAAGAAATAAAATAACAATCCTAAATAATAAGCACTGATCCAATTATTCGTGAATTGAAAAATGAGCTTGAATGGTATCAAAGTTAACCAAGGATAAAAGATATTTACTCCATAGCCAATTTTACCGAAATTCATTACTGAAAGATTAGACGCTAAAAGTCCATCTGTAAAATTGGTTGACAGTCCCATAATACGCTGAAATTGATAGTAAATATCATCTCCAGTCCACACAAAATCACGCTTATAAAACTCGTACATAATTATCGAAATTACTAAATAAAACAGCACTATCAGCAATCGTTGATAATTATGCGAGCCCTTCAATTTTTCCATACAAATAAATCCCCTAAAATTAATAATTACTACTACATGATATCAAATATCCGTTTCTTGTTTTAGTAAATTTGGATAAAAAAAAGATACCGAATTTAACCGATATCCTCACAATGATTTTTCTTAAACAAAGTTTATAGTATAAGCACTCTTCAAAAAATTCAGCTTATTATAATCAATATATTTTTCTTTCTGTAATCTACCAACAACTATCCCCGGTAGTATTCCCAACTCGCTAGCAAAATCAAGAATTGATTCACTTGTAAAATTATTTTTACTTACAAAGTTTTGATATGTTTTTTCGGGAATAAAAAAGTCAGAGGCAAATTTATCTGCTCGTTCTTCCTTAGTTCGATATGCCTCAGAATCACTATAGTTAGAATAAAAGTCTTCACAATAAATATGACCTAATTCATGTATCAAAGTAAACCAGAAAATATCAGATTTCTTGTTTCTATCTGTTATTAACAGCATAACACTACCATTCTTGAATTTTTTAGTAGCTCCATTCAAGCTAGCATTTTTCAACATTGGTAATGCAACTAAAACAATTCCACATTCTAATAATATTTCCTTCAAACGTGGATAAAAGGTTTCTGCCTTTTCTAATGACAATTTCTTAATCTGAGGTAGATAATGTTCTAATTTACTCTTTTGATATTTATTACTAGTAGCATTTCTAGCCTTATTCATAGCTATTTCCAACATAACATTAGAATTTACGATAGTCTTTTCACTGAATCCTTTAGTGTTTCGGTAACTTACTAATGCATTAAATTTAGACAGTGATGACAAATCAGCAATATTAAGTAACTTTCTCAAGACACTTATCTTTTCCTCTGTCTTATATTTCCTATCATCCACCAAACCATTTCTTTTAAAATATCCAAAATCAATCAACTTACAGATTTCTTCTTCTTCATCTGCATTTTGTTGATTTTGTATCTCTAAAATTTTCAAATCATATTTTTCTTGTAAGTTCATCCAAGTTTTTACTGAAATACCTGTCACTTTTGATAATTTATTAGCAATGTCATTACTAATATTATCTTCACCGTTAATTATTTTACTTACAGTTTTGCTAGATGTACCCAGTCGATCAGCAAATTCAGCTTGAGTAATATTCAATTCTTCAACAATATCTTCAACATAAGAACCCGGATGGAATGCAATCAAATCTTTGTACTCAACCTCTTTACTCATAATGATTACTAACCTCCTCGATTATTATCTCCACAATATGAATAGAATCAGTAAAAATTCGTTCATTCCCATTATCATCAAAATTAACAATCAATCTGTACGAACTAGCTCTTCCATCAATATCCATAGCAAATAATCCCTTTTTATCTCCTTTTAAATCGTGAAAATGATAAAATGGATTACTTATTACTGATTCCAAATTTTCTGCAGCGTCTAGGTAATTTATTAATTTAAATAATTTCTTGGCAATCTTCTCAGGGAATTTTTTCTTAGCCTCTCTGAGGTCACGACACTGTCTCTCGACTTTCTTATTCTTAAATTTGACCTGCATATTCCGCTCCAATTTAATACAGTAAATTACCTTTTTGGTAATATGATTATACGTTCTTTTAATTCTACAGTCAAATATTACGTAAAAAAGAAGATATCGATCTGACGATATCTTCTTTCTTAATTATTTAACATCTTTAACTTTCAAAGTGTATTTGTTGTAACTAATCTTACCTTTAAAGAGCTTTTGTGACTTAGCATACTTGAAGGCTTTCTTGAAGTTAGATTTTTTAACTTTATGAATCTTCTTGAATGTGATGTTCATATCAGTAATATACTTAGCACCTTTATCACTAATACCGAAGTCTCTTAAAGCAGCTTGAGCAGAACCGTAACCACCCATTTTATCAATTTTTTTGATTTCACTATTAAGGACACTAACTAAAATTTGTGTTGAAGAAGCATTCTTCTTAGTAAAGTCCTTATTAGCAATCAAAATTTGACCATTGTCTTTACCAGTCTTTTGACGGTTCAAAATTTTAGCACCATTACCTTTGGCATTGCTGATAGAAGGATCTTCCAAAACAGCAGCGTCAATATCGCCGGACTTCAAAGAATCAACGCGAGTGCTGTCAGCATCGATTTGCTTGATCTTAACGCTTGAGTACTTAACTTTGTTCTTCTTCAAAATACTTTTGAGGTATTGTTTTGAACCAGACTTCTTGTCGATAGCAATCGTCTTACCCTTAAGATTCTTAATCTTCTTGTACTTCTTGTTGGCAACTAAACCGTAGTAACCAGGCAAAGTACCAACAATCTTCCAAGTAGAATTCTTCTTAGCAAGGGATGCATAACTAACTAAATCAGTTGCAGCAACATTAACATCACCATTAGCGATGGCATCGTTTAACTCCTTGTTAGAATCAAATGACTTCACATCAACATTGATATTGTTACGACTAAAATCAGTAGCATCCTTAGCCATGACAGCAGGCATTGCGGCAGTATTCTTGATTGTTCCGATAGTAATCTTGTCATTACCAGCTGTAGCAGCTTGAGCAGTTAAACTCATGAATGGCAATGATCCAACAATCAAAAGGACAGTCGCAATCATGATAGCAATTTTCTTCAAATTACGTGACATAATAAACTCCCTTTTCTTATAAAAGTACACTAGTTCAGTGTAAACTTTTGTCATGCCAAAAACCATAATTCAATGGATTCTTATTAATTTTTTAGATAAAAAAGTAAAAAAAAGGCCCGCCTAAGCGAGTCTTTTTAAATTTTTACTAACTAATGATTAGTAAGCAACGTAGTTTACACCACTACCTGCTTGTACCCATTCGCCAGTAGCAACGTGATATACAGTAACTCCAGCAGCGTTAGTTGCCTTCTTGTCTGTGTACCATGCTGAATCACCAGCTAATGCACGGTTTGAAACTGCTTCACCGTTATCATTGTATAGCATGTAGATGAATGATGAAGGACCATCAAGTGTAACTTTACCATTCAAAGCTTGTTCGTCAGTGTAGGCACCTTCGTCAGTTGTAGCTTTGTCTGAGAATGTTACGTCGTTAGCGTCAATCCATTCACCAGTAGCAACACGGTATTGAACATCACCATTTGCATTTGTACGTTTTTGATCAGTAACCCAAGCAGTATTCTTAGCCAATGCACGGTTTGTGATTGTCTTATCATCATCATTCTTCAATGTATAATATGATGAATCACTCTTTGTTGTAACTACACCATCAACATCTTCAACTGTCCAGCCAAGAGCACTTTCACTACCTACATTAATAGCACGTGTCAATGTAATAGAAGCACCTGTATTAGTTCCAGCTGCAGCGATAGTACCATTGTTAGTATTTGCATAAGCAACACCATTAATTGTGTAAGTACCATCAGATGAATCAGCAAGTTGCTTTGTCAAGTATGTATCTAATGAGCTACCCTTAACAGATGTAACGGTAACGTTTTGGTAGTATGTTGTATCAGCTTTAAAAGTACCATTTGTATTTAGAGTAGCATCGCTAGTTCCACTGTTAGCTTCAGCTGACTTCAATGTTGCATAATATACAGTACCTGGTGTTACTGAAGCAACTTGATCAGTATTACCAACTAATTCTGTACCTGTTTGATCCTTAACAGAAACATTGCTTACAGAACTATCAAGTTGTGTGGCAACAGGATTGGAGTTAGCTTCAACACTGATTGGTGTTGTATAAGTAACAGCAGCCTTTGTTGTTGTAGCTGTAGCAGCAGCTGGTGTAAATGTAATTGTCTTTGTACCAGTAGTTGCAGCAGCTGAAGCTGATGTCTTGTATGAGTATGCGATTTCAAATGTAACAGCATTACCTAATTCAAGGTTCTTGTTGATATCACCAACTGACAATGCAGTCTTTGAATTTGCAAGATAAGCTTGAACTGATGTAATTGTAGCTGCATTTGTTGCAGATGCAAATGAAGTATCATTTGCTGTGTTTACTCGAGATTCTGCAATTAAAGCGTCACCGAATACAGCAGTTGGTGTAGTTGATAGGTTTGTACCATAAGTTTTGCCGGCTTCTAGAGCAGTTGTTGCAGGTGTTTTACCTGTAGCATATGTCTTGTTAGCAAATTGGCCAAGATAAGCAGCAGCACCATCTGCAGTAGTATAGTCAACATCAGCAGCTTGAACTGTAGTTTCTGTACTTGAAACAACAGGAGCAGCAACTGGAGCAACAGCTAGAAGTGTAGCAGCAGCGATTCCTGCGTATTTAATAGATTTTTTCAATGTTAATCCTCCCCTGGACTACAAGAATTTATTATTTTTTAATTGTCGTGGGGCTATCCCACTGACAACCATTATATGAAACTCCGGCTTTAGAATCAACTCGAAATCATAAAGTGTTCATTTTTGTAACATTCTTGTATTAAATATCACAAAACTGTAACATTAATTATCAAAATTGCTAAATAAATGTCCTTGTACGACGTTCAGTTGAATCAAAAGAGCCTACTCTTATTCTAATCGAATTAAGTCGTAGGCTCAAGGTTTATCCCTTAAAAAGTTTAATAATTATGTCTAAATACTGAATAATTTTAGAATATTTTGGTTTCAGTGCGGTCAATATACTTGGCATCAAGAACTTCTTTGTAAAGTTCGACAGTATCCTTTTCAAAAAGCTTACTGGCACTGATTTTGTCCATTGCTTGGCGGACGGTATTTTTATCGAGATCAGCTTTGACGTAATTTAGTACCAGATTGCGTTTCTTTCCGTCGGATGTTTTGAATCTTAATTGTAGTTTCTTCATATTAGTTTCTTCCCTTCATATTTATGTGCGTTTAGTCAGCGCTTAGTTCATCGTGCTTGATTACTTCTGATCCCAGATAGGCATCCCCGTTTGACAATAGTTGCAAACCTTCGGCAAACATCTTGATTTGTTCTCTAGTGGGTTCTTCGATGATGTTGTTGTAAGTGAAGAATTTGATTCCATTAGGATAATCTTTGTTTGCCATGATGATTTTGATTGATGTTCTTTTCCAACTCATTTTGAGTACCTTCTTCTTATTATTATTTGTAAGAACCTTTTGCCGGCTTAAGTAACTTACACATATAGTAACGATTGGAAGTATCCAAAACGGAAATTAATTTTGCATTTTTTTGGAACATGGTATAATTTGCCCAGTTACTTATATGGAGGAATTAAAATGAAAAAAGCATTATTACTACTTACGACTGGATTTGCACTAGTCCTAGCTGGTTGTGGTAATTCTTCATCATCGTCATCAAACGGCACTAATAACAATGACAGTAAATACAAGACGGAAATGACTAAGGGGAATTCTGCAGTTGACAATGGCAAGTATGCTAAGGCATCTGATCACTTTGAAGCTGCTACTAAATTAAAGAAGACTGACAAAGCTTCCGCTTCTGAAAAACAAGCTGACAATCTAGTTAAAGCTAGGAGCTTGATGAACCAACGCAAGTTTTCTGATGCTAAGAAGGCTTTGAACAAAGTTATCAACCAAGACAATGGCAACAAGAAGATGACTTCTTATGCTAAGAAACTCAAGAAACAAGTTGTAAAGATTCAAAAGAACCGTAACAACTACAAGCTAGATATCAAGAATGCTAAGGCTATGATCAAAGCTGGTAACGGCGACCAAGCTAAATCATTACTAGAACAAGTTACTAAGGCTAAAGGTATCAAAGGTAAGTATTATTCAGACCTTTATACTCAAGCTAAGACTTTGTTAGATTCAGTTCCCGAAACTACAACTAAGACTGACGACACTACAACTGATACTAATAGTAGTAGTGATGATTCAACTGCTAATACAGATACAACTACTTCATCATCTGACGACGACCAAAGCAACAATCCTGCTGCTAAAGGTGACTTCGATATTGAAAAGCGTGAAGTTGGTGGTAAAGAAATCACTGATCAAGATATCGCTAATGCTAGACAACAATTGACTGACCAAGGTGTTAAGACTGTTGGTGCCTGGAGTGATAATGATATCATCCGTGCTATCAAGAATGCCCACGCCGATGGACGTACTACTATTCAACCTTCAGATGCTAAGGTTAGATAATTAGGTATTTAAAAACCATGACTTCTATTTTGAGGTCATGGTTTTTTGGTGTCATTTAAAAATATGATTTACGATTTTTTTAAGTCATTTTAGAAATCCACGTTATAATACTTAGGTTAGATTTTTTTAAGGAGGGACTAATGACAACAAAACTTCAAAAGTACAAGCATCGTGCGGTTTTGATTGGTTGTGTGATTATTTTGGCACTGGCCTTTCTCATCCCTCAAATGTATCGCAACGCCCATTCTGCTCCTTATTGTTACTCTTCAGGGACGCAGATCACTTTGCAAAATAAAGATACGCATAAATTAAATGATTATCAAAAACAACAATTTACGAAAATGGTCAAACTAGCAATTGATAAAAAGGACGGTCCATTTGACTGGTCCACTTACCAAACAGTTTCTCTAGAAGTCTATAAGATGAAGAAACCGTCTGTTTATGGAATTATTTATAAGATCAAACCACGCTTTCATCAAGAAAACACCATCACTAATTCCGTCATCATCAAACTCTCCGACCGCGATTTGAAGACTTATCACAAATTTTCGATTCTAGGATATTCTTCTGATTTCTCAAATTATCTAAATTAATTTCTAAAGAAATAGTAACGTTTATCTTAACTGTTTTTAAAATAGGTTGTAAAAAACCGAATTGCATTATAGTTTTATCATGAACCGCGAAATAAATATAGGAGGTTAAACGATGAAAAAGAACACAGCTTTAATTGGTTCGGCGTTAGCTTTGTTAATTGCTCCAAGTGTCCTGTCTAATTTGTCACCTCAAACCGTAAAGGCATCAGTCCCTGATCAAGTTGATCTTGTGGGAACTGTCAACGGTAGCGGTGTTTTAGTTGATGACCAAGGACAAGCTATTACTAGTACTTTCTTGCCTAACAATAGTTCCTGGAAATTGGGCAGCACTAAATATTTGAATGGCGTACTTTATTATCAAGTTGCCACTAATGAATGGGTTGCTGCAAGTAGCTTAAATATTTCTCAAACTCAAGCTCAAGCACAAACGCAGACAACTACCCCATTTACTACTAGCGGACAAATTGCCACTGCTAAATGGAACAGTGCTGTTATCAACAGTCAAGGTACACAAACTGGTGTAACTTTGCCAGCTGGTAGCACTTGGAATACTGGTACGACTATTATGATCAATGGTATTTCTTACGTCCAAATTGCGAGTGACGAATACGTTGCTGTCAGTGATGTTTCGATTAGTTCTGCTACTCAAGATCAAAATACTGACAACCAACAAGTCATCGGAACCGTTGTTAATGGTCCAGCCGATGTTTATGATACTTCGATGGATTCTTTCTCTAGTCGTCAATTGCAAGATGGCTCTTCTTGGAAAGTTAATCAGATGGTACAAAACAAGTACGGTCACACTTTCTATCAAGTTTCTAACAACGAATGGACACAAAGTACTAATATGCAATTAAACGATGCTGGTCAACAAAAAGAAGTAACTAGCGAACCAGAATTTGCAACATCAGTTACACAATAATCAGGATTTGTTATATTTATATTTTTATATTTCACAATTTCTTCACATTTAGTGTTTAGTATAGTAGTTGGTAAACAAGAATACTTGCATTTACTATAATGAGAAATTTAATAAACAAACTAATATAACCACCCTCCCTGATATTTATGAAGTCTCCTATTTTATAGGAGGCTTTTTTGTTTTGTCCACATAATTTTCCTTTGGACTTCCAAAAATATCATTCTATAATTAATTTGATAAGGGGTGTGGGGTATGACTGTAGAAAAGGATTTACATCAAATAACTAAAAAAATCGATGATTTCAACGACGAAACGAAACTCAATTTAAAATTGCACGTTGAACACGAAGCTAGTACGCATCGCAAAGTTTTATTAAATGGTTTATTTTATGGTGCTATTCATGAAGGAATTCAAGCAATTGTTGATGAAAGAATGAACGAATTCACGAAAAACACCGATCTCAAGCCGCAAGAGTTATACGTTTATTTGAAAGGACAGATCACTGCACATCCCACTTTGTCAAAACGTCAATTACACTATTTAGCATATGATCACTTAGAACATATCACTGACAATCGATTTCTTAAGAAAATCTACAAAACGATGAAAAAGAGGATGAGATAATGGGGAAAATCAATAATAATCGTTTAACGAGAATTTTTACTAAATTTACTTCTAAACAAATAACTAATTTTGTTTCCAGCAAGGAATTTAAGAAACGTGTGATGGATTTCATCTTCAATGCAGTCGATGATGTAGTGACGATTGTTTATAATGAAGTGCACAAAAAATAAGGAAGATTTTAGTAGAATCTCCCTTATTTTTATATTCATGTTATATATCGTATTTTTCTAAAAAAATGCACAAAAAAATCCTCTAGATTTCTTATCTCAGAATCTAGAGGAAAATTAAAGACTTATTATTTTTTAAGGTTTTTCTCGACCCAATCACGGACGTCAGCATCCTTCATATCAAGGAATGGTTTCTCCGCTTCTTCGGTCTTAACTGTGTCATGATTGTTGTTCTCCATGAAATAATCCCAGATTGCGTCACGAACAACTGTCTTATCATCGCTCCAGTCGAAAGCCTCACTCATCTTTAGGTTCAATACTTCTGGTTCTTTTGCAATGGCTGCATCAGCCATCTTTGATGGATCTACTTCTGCCATATTTCAACAACCTCCTTAGTTACAAGTTCATTATAGTGCTAATTCGAAAAAGTGACACACTAATTGCCCATATTTTTTTACTATTTATTTAATTGGCATAATTTTTATACTAATAAGAGTTGATACAACTTACTTTTATAAATAAATTGTACCTTTTATACAAATTGTACAACAAATTCAATTGAAATTTGAGTTTTCTTATGTCCAAGCACATGCTATAATACTTCTTGTATAAAATTATTCCCGGAGTTTTACTCCGTAGTCGCCAGTTTTCTCCTTACAAGACTCAACTGACGGCGCACTTAAAACCGCCTTGTGGAAATTGGCGGTTTTTTGTTTGCAATCATTGATACTAAAAAAGATGTAATAAATTCCTTAATCCAGAAATTTATTACATCTTTTTATTTTGTCTTATTTATTCTTTTCAGCGTCATGCTTCTTGCCTAGAGTTGAATGGTGCATCCCGTAAGCAAAGTAGATAACCAATCCGATAGCGAACCAGATTCCGGCGTAGAGTTTAGCTTGAATATCTAGTCCCCAGAAAATGATTAGTGAACCGATAAATCCTAGAGCTGGTAGCACTGGATAAAATGGCACTTTGAAGTCTGGCATGGCGATGTCTTTTCCTTCACGTTTTCTCAATGGATAAATTCCTAATGATACGAACATGAACGCAATCAACGTCCCGGCTGAGATCAACTGAGCTAAGAAGGCGAATGGACAAAAGGCACCGATTAAAATACCAACGATTGATAGAACTAATAGTGCGTGATTAGGAAGGTTCTTATCGTTCAACTTACCTAACCAACTTGGTAACATTCCGTCACGTCCGAATGAGTAAACTAGTCTTGAACCAGCTAACATCATTCCAATCAAAGCGGTGAACATTCCGATAACAGCAACGGCTTGGATAACACTAGCAACGATTGGATGACCGGCATGTCTTAAGGCCCAACCAACAGGTTCAGCGTTATTAGCGTAATCAGAGTACTTGAACATTCCAACTAGAACTAAAGCAACAGCAACGAACAAAACAACGGCGATCAATAATGACCCTAGGATTCCTCGTGGCATTGTCTTACCGGGATTTTTAGCTTCGGCAGAGTTTGCGGCGATTGAATCAAATCCGATATATGATAGGAAGATCATTGAAACACCGGCGTAGATTCCTTGCCAACCACCAAAGGCAGTTCCGTCAGCGTTCAAGCGATATTTTGGTATAAATGGGAAGTAATTTTCCACATGAATGGCAGTTAAACCAACAACGATAAAAGTTAAAACAGCTAAAACTTTTAGTACAACTAAAATATTTTCAACTTTAGCAGCACCACCGGCACCACGAGAAATCAACCATGCGACTGCGGCAATAACGACGACAGCGACGATATCAACGACCCCACCGTTATTACCAAAGGTATTGGCAATCGCATTCGGGAAGTGGATTCCTAATGGTTCCAACAGCCCTCGGAAGTTAGCGGACAACCCCGAACCAACGAAGGCTAAAGCGATGAAGTACTCGGCTAACAGGGCCCAACCAGCGACCCAACCGAAGAACTCACCGAACATAACATTGATCCACGAATACGCAGACCCGGCAAATGGCATTGCAGCAGCCATCTCCGCATAAGCAAAGGCGACCAACCCGGCAACGATAGCAGCCACGATAAATGAAAAGACCACTGATGGACCAGTATGTTGCGCGGCAACGACCCCTGGCAAAGTAAAGATTGATGTGGAAACAATCGTCCCGACACCCAAAGCCAAGAAATCCTTAACTGTTAAAACTCGAACTAAATGTGAATCTTTATCCTCATAAATACTCGGATCTTCTTTTAAGGTTAAACGTTTAAAAAAATCACTCATAAAAAATACACTCCTCTTGATTACCAACCAATTTTTTCGTTACTTGGAATAATTACTTGATTATTTTCTGCGGCCGCAAATGCATCATCCAACACATTCAACGCCTTATCCAACTCGTCGTGCGTGATGACCAAAGGTGGTTGAAATCTCAAAATGTTACCTTTCAGCGTAATCATAACAACTCCGTGTTGAAATGCATAATAAATAACTTTGTTGGCAAAATCAGGATCAGGAGTCTTTGTCTGACGGTCCTTAACTAATTCGATTCCTCCATCTAAACCATACATTCGTACATCGCCAATTTCTGGATAGTGCTTTTGCATTTCCAAAAATCTCTCTTCGGCGTATGCCCCTTCGACGTTGGATCTGTCCATCAACTGTTCTTCTTCCAAGACGTCCAAGGTTGCCATTGAAGCAGCACAACAGATTGGGTTTCCAGCGGTAGTAAAGACGTGTGCTGGTGAATCAAGACTTTGCATAATTTCCTTTTTCCCAATCGTGGCACTCAAAGGCATCCCTGAAGCTAGTGACTTACCTACGGACATCAAGTCGGGTTCGATATCCTTAAATTGTTGGTAGCTCCACATTTTACCCGTGCGACCCATTCCTTGATTGATCTCATCAACGGCAAACAAGATTCCGTTTTGGTGACAAAAATCATAAACTAGTTGCATGAATTCTTCGGGAGCTTTTCTAATTCCGCCATCGCCTTGAATTGGTTCAATCAAGACACAGGCTACTTCATCAGCTGGTAGGAAGCTTTCAAAAGGCTGCTTGAATTCGTCGAAATATCTCAAATCTACGTCGTGTTCCGTCTCATTCTCATATCGTCGTCGATATAAGTCTGGATACGGTACGTGCACTACTCCGGGAAGTAATGGACCCATCTTGCGAGCCATATTCAAGCTAACTCCAGAAAGTGTCATTGAGCCATAAGTTGAACCATGATATGAATCCATGAAGGAAACGATATAAGGTCGACCGGTATAAGCTCTGGCAAATTTGATGATAGCGTCATTGGCTTCGGAACCAGAATTGGAAAAAGTCACTTGTTTCTCAGCTCCAGGAACTAATTTAGCTAGACGTTCGGCCAATTGTTGTCCAGGACGGTGATGAAAATAGGCAGGTGTATAATGAATCAGTTTCTCGGCCTGATCTTGAATTGCTTGCACGACTTTTTCATTCGTATGACCAACGTTAATGGCTGAAGCACTTGCCAACAAGTCGATATACTCATTTCCATCTGCATCGATTAAAGTTGCATCGTGTGCGGATTCAATGACGAGGTCATAATAATTGATTCGTGAAGATTTGGCGTAGTACTTATTCTCTTGCACAATCAATCGATGGTCCACCTCGTGATCATGATCTACTTTTTGCGTTGTCATAATGACACCCCCTATTAATTTTTATTGGTTGAAATATTGCTATTTTAATTGTTTTTTAATATACTTGCAAGATTTTTATTAAAGTTTTCTCTTACAGAATCAAGGAAAGACACGTGATTACTTTAGTAGTAAGCTATACAGCCATTAAAATTTAATTAAAATATTTCTAATAAATAAGAATTTGCTAATAATTAATTTAGGCACTACTATGATGACGGAAGCAGTAATGATGATTACAGAAGATAATGAATTGTTAGATTACTTGTCAAAATTTTACGGAATATCAATCGATGAATTAACTCAAAAGTACACAATGTCGCAGTTAGAAGATGCTTATAACGAAATCGAGCACAAAACCAAATATCAAAAACATTTAGATAATAAAAAAGAATTCCCAACCAAGTATGTGATCAAGGAATTCAGTCCACTTTAGAAATTTAAGAAAGTATCGATACTATATTGATACTTTCTTTTTTTTACTCATTTTTATTTATATTTTTATCATAAATAATTACATATACATATAGTACATATAACATATTAATTACCCAAAAATTGATACATGTCTAGACCAATAAACTATACTAAAGATGAAAAGAGAATGAAATCTAGGGAATCAAATTTATAGTATAGAAGGCTTATTTATGCGGTTTGAACAATTAAAACATGATCCTAACAGTGTTATGAGAAAGAAGCTCGTTAAATCCAAAAAGAATTGGATCGTTGTAGCAACTCTTTCATTAGCTGGCGGAATCTTTTTAATGGGGACCCCTAGCCTGAATGTAAAAGCTGATACAATACCAACTCAACTAAATGCTGCTAAATCCAGCACGACTACTCAGTCTCCAACCGACAGTTCGACAACAGCACAAACTAATACTGCCGTTCAGTCGACAATTGTCGATAACAATCAAGCATCAACTGATGCTACTAATGAATCAAAAAGTACGGCTAACGTCGCTGAATCTCCTACAACTTCAGCAAGTACTTCAACTAATAATGACAATAAAACTGATTCGACCAATACGGTTGAAACTAATTTGGCTAAATCAAAAATTCAACTAGAAAGTCTTGGTGTTACACCAACTGAACTTAGCGCTGACACTAATACTGCCACAACTGCCAACACCAATATCGCTCAAGGTATCCAAGGTACAACGCCATGGTTCATTTCTGCAGATGGTAGCTTGCATTTAGGAGATAGTACTCAAACAACAGCTTTAGCAGATAATACCACTACTACAACTGACAAAGTTAGTGGTTCATCATCCACTGAAACAGCCACTACTCCTACAACAACTACAACCACGCCAACAGCCACTCCAAGCGATACAAGTTCAACTGATACAAACAGTGATACTAGCGCCGCTTCAACCACTACAAATACTGCATCTGACACTGATACATCTAATACTTCTCAAAAACAATCTAGCACCAATTCAGATACAGCACAAAATAGTAGTCTTGATAATTCCAATTCGACTACTTCTACTACCAATACAGCACCAACCACACCAGTCGCAACTTCACCATGGCAAAAGTATGCCAATAATATCAACAACATCACCTTTGATGGTAAAGTAACTGGTGCTGATGATATGAATCACATGTTTTCTGATTTATCTAATTTAACGACTATTAATAATATCAATCAATTAGATACTTCTTCTACAGAAAATGTCTCAGGTTTGTTTGCCAATGATACTAAATTAACGACTGTTACCGGAAGTAAAACTACTGATGAAGTTGTTGATCTTAGCGATTTAAATCTTACCAGCCTTAATGATACTAGCGACATGTTTCTAGATGATAGCTCGATTCAAGATATTACATTTCCAGAACGTGCATCTACAATTAAAAAAGGTGTCAATTTTAACTATATGTTTAAAAATGACATCAGTTTAAATGCTCTAGACGTATCAAATTGGCAATTCTCATATGCTAAAACAATGCTGGGAATGTTCCAAAATGATAAAAAGCTTAAGAACTTATCTATTTCTTCTTGGAATATGGATACTAATCCCGACACCGGTGATTCATCTAAAAACGAAGGGATGTTTGACGGTACGGATTTGCAATCTATTACTTTATCAAGTGCCGATACTTTCAAGAATTACACAGCTTTACCTTCTTCTAAATCAAATGGTTGGACTGATGGTAATGTTGCTTTTTCAGCTGAACCTAATAATAGTGATAATTACAATTACAATCTAAATTCAGTCAAAGGTAGTTTGAATCTATATCCTGCTACTTTCACTCCTAATTCAGAAAGTGATCCTACAGTTCCAAAATATACGGTAACTTTGACAGTTCCCACCAGCCTGGGGAATCAAACCTTTACACATACGGGGACTTTAAATAGTTCCTTCTCTGTAACGCCAAATACTTTTCCCGGCTATACACCAGATATCTCAACCGTTGTTGCCACGATAACTTCTACTACTCAAGCTACAACTAATTACTACATTAATTATGTCGGTAATCTAGTTAGCCAATGGACGGTAAATGGCGTCAACTCCCCAACCGGACAAACAATGACAGTTACTGGCACTACTAGCAGCACTGGTGATCCTGCTCGAATTGGTGATACTTTTTACATCAATCCTGATACCACTAATACTGGCTATACTGTTTCCAAAGTAGGTAGTGGTTTGATTTCTGCTGATGAGAATGGCAATCCCACTTATACGGTTTTAACACAACCTGAATATGTCGGAATCGACGTTCCAGAATCTTCAGCTCAATTTACAACAACGACTGGTGTAACTAAAAACGTCACAATTCCTGAAGGTCAATATGGTAATACATCAGCTACGATTGAAGTTCCTGATATTCCCGGTTATACATTATCAGCCGACAGTCCCAAGACCTTACAAGTAACTTATAACAAAGATGGCACTTCTTCAGTCGATACATCAAAAGTTACTTACGTTCCTAATATCGTTACTTCTTGGACAGCTAGTGACGTAAAAGGTCCAGACGATACTACCATTTCGGTTTCAGGCACAACTAATAGTGACAATACCACGGCTAAAGTTGGCGATACCGTTTCAATCGATCCTGATGTTAGTGGTACTGGTTATCAAGTATTAACTCCCGGTACTGGTACGATTATTATTGATCCTAAGACTGGAGAACCAACAATTAGAATTGATAAGCAGCCAACTTATGAACCTATCACAATTCCAAAATCTTCAGTTACTTTCACTACAACCACTGGTGTAACTAAAGATGTTGAAATTCCTGAAGGCAAATATGGCAATACAGCAACTACGATCACTGTTCCCGATATTCCTGGTTACACATTATCAGCTGACAGTCCTAAGACTTTACAAGTAACCTACAACAAAGATGGCTCATCTTCGGTTGACACATCAAAGGTTACTTATGTTCCTAATAAAGTGACTGCTTGGACAACTAATAACGTCAAAGGACCTGAAAATACGACTATTTCCGCTTCAGGCTCAACTAATAGTGACAACGCTACTGCTAAAATTGGTGACACTGTTTCTATTAATCCTGATGTCAGTGGTACTGGTTATCAGGTAGCAACTCCAGGTATCGGTACTATCAAAGCCAACACTACAACCGGTGCTCCAGAAATTGATATCACTACTCAACCAACTTATGAACCTATCATGATTCCAAAGTCTTCAGTTACTTTCACAGCTGCATCAGGTTCAACTAGCACAGTTTCTATTCCTGAAGGTAACTATGGAAATACAACGACTACGATTGAAGTTCCTGACATCCCTGGTTATACATTATCATCTGACAGTCCTAAAAATTTAAACGTAATTTACAACAAAGATGGCACTTCTTCAGTTGATATTTCTTCAGTCAAATATATTCCAAATACTGTTCCTTCTTGGACAGTTAGTGGTGTAGTTGGACCTGACAATACAACAGTCTCTGCCAGCGGTTCTACCAACAGTAATAATGTCACTGCCAAAATCGGTGATACCATTTCAATCGACCCTGATGTAACTGGTACCGGCTATCGAGTTCAGACACCTGGTATTGGTAAAATTTATGCCGATCCTAAGACTGGTCAACCAGAAATCAAAATTACTAATAACCCAATTTACATACCAATTCCCATTCCTAGTTCTACCCAAACCATAACCACTAAAGATGGCACGACGATTCAAATAACCACACCAACTGGTGACGTCACAATCAAGAATCAAACTGTCAATGTTCCAAAGATTCCTGGCTATACAGCTTCAGAGTCGACTTTACCAATTTCTTACAACAAAGATGGCAGCGTTACTGTTGATTCTTCGAATTTGACTTACACACCAAACAATGTTCCTAATTGGTCTACAACAGTGACTGATCCAACTGGAAAAACTATCCAAGTTTCAGGTACGAATGCTAAAGTCGGTCAAACAGTAACTTTGTCACCAAATATTCCAGGCTACGATACCATTCCCGGTATCGCGGTCATCAAAGCTAATTCTGATGGCTCAACGTTCTTAGACATTGCTAAGGCTCCAACATATTCACCTACCAAAGTTCCTACTTGGTCAACTAGTGTGAACGGTCCAACTGCTGATTCTCAAATTAAAATCAACGGTACCGACGTTCATTATGGTCAAACAATCATCCTTAACCCTAACACCGACAATTCAGGTTACACTGTCAACAAGCCTGGTAAAGGTGTGATTGCTATCGGCAAAGATGGTCACTTCTACGTTTCAGTAACGCAACAACCTAGCTATACTGCCAATCCAGTTAAAAATTGGCAAACGACTATTTCGCTACCAAATCACCAAACAATGCAGGTTTCTGGTAATACCAACTCTGACAATCAATCTGCTAAATTTGGCGACACGGTTACGATTAAACCTGAAGTACCTGGATACCAAGTAACTCCTGGAACTGGTATCATCGTCGCCGATAAAAATGGTCAACCAACTATTCAAATTATTACCGAACCCAAATTTACTAAAATCCCAAGTACAACTACTCAACCAACGGTTCAAAAAGCCGATTTGGATATCTCTACCTATCCTGATTCTAGCAATATCCCTATTTATCAATGGAACTACGACAATATGACCGTTTTAAAGAGTCAACAATTGGCACCTCAAACTGATTGGTTTACTGATCAAACAATTGTCGTTTCTGGAATCAAGTATTATCATATCGCCACTAATGAATGGGTCAAAGCTAGTCAAGTTTATCCTTACCGAGACCTCGATACACAAATTAGAACTTATGATAAAACCACCAAAGTTCTTTATGAGTCTGCGGACCAAATAGTTGGTAATCGTGAAATTCAACCAAATTCGAGTTGGTACAGTGACCAAATTGCTTACTTTATCGACGGAGAAAAATACTATCGCATCGCTGACGATGAATTTGTTAAAGATTCTGATGCTTATGTTTATCAACCAACAAAGATGACCGTCAGAGTTAAAAATGACACACCAATTCAGAATCTCTACACGGCTAAAGGTGAATTAATTACTAATAGATCATTAGTAGCTGATTCAGATTGGTTCGTCGATAGTATCGTTTATATCAATGGCATTAAATACTATCGTGTGGCTACAGATGAATTTGTAAAAGCTTCTGATGTAGATACTGATCATTAATAGTTTAAAAAAACAACCGTATACGAAAAGGCTGAACTAATTAAAGTTCAGCCTTTTTTGGCTTTTAAGCCGTTAAATTCTGGAATGGTATTTCCTAATAATTCTCCATTCCCCTGAAAACGAAAAACTCCTCCGAGTAATATTCTACGTTTCATAAACACCCCGTCACTCATCGGAAAAAATCCATTCAATCGAGTAATATTCTACGTTTTAATAAACACCCCGTCACTCATCGGAAAGATACTTACATTGTAAACATAGTATATATTCTAAGTCTTTTAAATGCAATATTTAGACGCTGTTTACGATTGTTCTATAATGATATACTTATTTCAACAAAATAATATTGGGGATTACTAAACTAATGAACAGTCCATTACGAAAAAGTCCAAAGATTAAGTTAGTTACACTATTACCTAAATATTTTCAAATAACTCAAGACAATGAAATGCTAGTAACAGATAAAAGTGCAAAAAGAGCTAATTTACTACTTGCTAGATTATCATTTCAATCAAGAAGATTATCTTTTGCCATCCCTTGGCGTTCAAATATTAAAAATGATGATTGGATAAAATCATACGTATATCTCTTACCGACTACATCTAAAACGAAAGATAACTATATTGCTTGCTTTGATTATAGAAAGATGTGTCCTATACCTAAATATGCAAAATCACTGTATCAACAATATTTAAGTGAGTATGATTTAAAAAATATTCCTTACGCTGTAAATATTGAAAAAGATCTTAACAAGTTAGATGTCTGGAATGACATTAAAAAGAACAACTGAAATGAGCATTTCAGTTGTTCTTTTTAAATATCTATTTTTCAATCATCTAACTCGATATCTTCTCCCCAATCAATTTCAGAGGTAGAAATACTGCCATACTTATTTTCTTGCTCGGCAACAATTTCCCAAAGACTCTTTTCCTTATCTTCCATCACAAACACCATCCTATTTAACATTATCCTACAAGAACGAGCGCAAGATTTCTCTCATTGGTGGTAACTCTGGCAAACTCTTCTTATCAAACACGTATTCCAAACTATATTTTAAATTAATTCCAAATTTGCTAAATAATCTGTTCTTCCATTTACTATTCTGAGAACATGTACTTCTTGATCATTTTCATAAACTCTATAGAACTGTAGGTAATCCTCACAAACAACAAATCTAAAATTATTTTCAAAACGTGTATACTTCTCCAGCTTTATTCCCATATTCGGATTTTCTTCTAATAAATCAATCTGATGATCCATCTTATCTAACAAACTATTAATATGCTTTTCACTATATCCATTAACTCTTAAATTCTGTTCTAACATCATATAGTCAAATTCATATCCCTTGGATATCTTAACCTTATACATTACGATTATGATTCTTTCTGAATTCTTTTAATGAGATGCCATCAAAGGATTTATCCTCACGAGTTAATTCCTTTATCAATCTCATTTCAGATTGCAGCTTATTCCATTCTTTTGAATCAATCAAAGTTCCTACCTCATTTCCATTTTTTGTGAAAATAATGGGGTGTCCTGGTTTTAACTCATTAAATATTTTTGTATAGTTTCTCAAAGATGAAAGTGGTTTTACTTCAGACATGTCATTAACCTCCTCTTAATCAATTTTAATATATAATAGCATTTGTGCTGCAAATTTACATCAGAAATACCATGACAAATATATTTCAATTAAGTTAATTGTCGGAATATTCCCATCATTAAAATGTGAGACAAAAAAACGGATCAATACCTACATTTAAAAAATACGTATTGATTCGTATATTATTATTCAATTTTATTTTTTCTTTCAGATTGAAGTATGCCAACATTATCCTACAAGAATGAACGCAAGATTTCTTTCATTGGTGGTAATTCTGGCAAACTCTTCTTATCAATCACGTGTCCCAAACCAAATTTAGCATAACCATGAGCTTCATCCATCATGATTTTACCTGGAAGTGGAGCTTCGTCAGTTACAGCCACATCCAACAAAACTGGCTTATCAGGACGACGATACTTCTTAATAGCATCTGCTAATTCTTCATCAGTTGTGATTCTTTCACCGATTCCACCACAAGCTTGTGCAACTTTGGCAAAATCAATTTCTGGTAGACTAATTCCGTAATTTTGTTGACCAGCAGATTGTTGTTCATATTCGATGAAAGCCAACAACTTGTTATTCAAGACGATATACAGCATTGGCAAATTATATCTGACCGCAGTAGCGAAATCTTGCATGACCATAGCTGTGGCACCATCGCCAGCTACCGCATAAACGGGACGATCTGGGAAGTCGTGTTTGGCAGCAATTGCTCCTGGTAAAGCACAGCCCATTGTTCCTAACCAAGCTGAAATCGTATACTTTTGACTAGATTTGGCAGTTAAGAATCTGGCCCCAAAAGCAGTTGAAGTTCCGACATCGATTGACCAGATAGTATCGCTAGGAGCATTTTTACTGAGATTGTGGAACATCAATGATGGCAAGACACCAGTGTGTTTCTTCGTATAAACATCGTGCATCCAGCTGTGCCATTGACCGATTTTAGCAACAGCTTCATCCAAAAATGGACGCTCTTTAACTGGCTCACCTAGTTCATTCAAACGACTAATAGCTTCTTTAGCATCAGCTTGAATGGCGATATTGACATGACGACGTTTGCCCAATCTGTCCGCATTAGTATCGATTTGGATGGCATCGACTTTCTTATTCAAATATGGTGCATAAGGATAATCAGTTCCCAGCATAATGACGAGGTCAGCTTTTTGCATCATCTCAAAGGCTGGCTTAGTCCCTAACTTACCTAATTGTCCCAAGTTATAAGGATGGTCATCATCAACTAATCCTTTGGCCGGCATAGTCAAAATAATCGGAATCTTATATTTTTCGATAAATTCTTTAGTTTCTTTCTTGGCATCTTTAATCCCGACACCTGCTAAAACGATAGGATTGGAATGAATCTTAATCATTTCGAGAGCCTTTTTGATTTGAGCATCGTCGACTTTGTAATTTTCCATTTGGAAATTATCGACGTTAGGTGTGAAATTATCTTTGATCATGTGATCAGGAATGTCATCAGGAATAGTCAAAACAGCGACACCTTTTTTGGCAATAGCAGTTCTGATAGCTTCATCCATAATTCTTGGTAATGATTGTGGGTCCATGATGATTTTGTTATAAACAGCCACATCATCGAACAAAACGTGCGTATCGACTTCTTGAAAGAAATCAGTATTGAGTAATTTAGATTGAACTTGACCTAAAATTGCTAAAACTGGAGCATGATCCATTTTGGCATCGTAAAGTCCATTTAGTAGATGGATTGCGCCAGGACCACCGATTGAAAGGCAGACTCCAAGTTTCCCAGTCAATTTAGCATGGGCAGCAGCTGACAAGGCAGCGACTTCTTCATGCAAAACATGTGTGAATTTAATTTTATCTTGGGCTCGATATAAGGCATCAATAGTTGTATCAACAGAATCCCCGGGTAAACCATAGATGTTATCGACACCCCACTTTGCTAAAACATCAACCATTTTATCAGATGCACGAACACTCATTATAAGTTCCTCCTAATATCTATTAACTCTAAATTACCACATTGGTTTCACAATTAAAGTAAAAAGCTCATTACCGTCAGATTAGTCTGTTTATAAATTTATCGATAGGCTTGTGAAATATATTTCTATGAACAATTCTATTTCAAAGCTTTTCTGTTATCATATATTTAGAGAGTTTTTTAGGGGGAGTATAAAAATGGTTAGACAGTTCCAACTTTATCGTTGGTTACGGTTTATTTTTTTGCTAGTGGCGGGAATTTTAATCGTCATTGCACCAATTAAAAGTTTTAATATTATCATTTACATCGTTTCTAGCTACATTGCCATTTATGGGATTCTATCTATTATTGATGGCTTAAGTATTCGTAAAACCACCGGTGAAAACAATATCGCCATTGGTTTGGGTGTTGGAGCGTTATTCCTGGCTTTGGGAGTTTTACTATTTGCTCGTTTTTTCGTACCATTAGTGCCACCAGTTTTAGGAATTATCTTGTTAGTCAACGGAATTAACCAATTTCGAGATTCTCATGAAATGACAAAAAGAGTTCAGATAACACCCTACTTGGACTATTTTTATTCAGCCCTATTAATGATTGCAGGAATCGTGTTTATTCTGAACCCTTCGAAAACTATTATTTTTATATATCAATTATTTGGCGTCAGCTTAATCGTCTTAGCCTTTTTTGAAATTATTAACTCCAGAATCTATCACAATTAGATCTGGATTTTTTTTAACGTTATTGTACTCAAACTATTACTGATGGCACTCTGGTCATAGTGGGTAGTAGCTTGCCAAGTTTGAACATTTTCGCCCACTCGAACAGAAATCGCTTCCACAACGAGTTTTCCCAGTTTAAGTGTGTTTAAATTATGTAAGGATACACCCAAGACGGCAGCGGAACTGCCATCTTCAACATTCAAGTTTGCTCCAATGCTTGCGGCGGTTTCGGACAGCATGGCATTGATCACACCGGTCTTATTATTTTCCATTTGTAAGTGTTCTTCGGTCAAATCCAGCTGTAGAACCACTTTATGTCTACCCTGTTCGACTACTTCTATACCTAAATCATCTAGCAAACCCATTTTATACCTCAATTTTTTTCAGAAATTAGTTAATTTTTATTGTTTTTATGTTTTACAATCAAATCATATATAAGCGTATCAAATTTTTAAAGGAAAAGAGGTCATATTTTGGAAAATTGGTTAGTTAAACGTGCCAAACTTGATCCTGATAAGATTGCTTTAATTTTAGAACACGCAGATTTCACTTTTGGCGAACTTAATTCAACTGTCCAAGCCTTTGCTGGCAAATTATATACTAGCGGTATTCGTAAAAATGACCCCGTAGCTTTATTTTCCGATAATTGTTTTAATGGCTACGTTGCCATTTTAGCACTTCAACAACTAGGGGCACGAACAATCTTCCTTGATACCGAATTACCGTTAGAAACTTTGCAATATCAAGTCGATGATTGCCAACCTAAAACTATCTTAATCAGTGATTCAGCACACACTGAAGAAATCGTAAAAGTCAATTGGGATAAGATTTTTATGTCAGAAGTTTTGAGTATGAATGGCAATTTGGATTATCAACCTGTTTCAGAATATCCCACTGAGGGAATTGCTTCAGTCTTCTATACGCCAAGTGCCGATAGAAATGACACTGGTGTGATGTTAACGTACGGTAATTATTTTTACTCCGCTATGGGAACTAGTTTGAATTTAGGCATCAGCAAACAGGATATCTGGGTCTTGTCATTGCCAATCTTCAATATTCCGGGATTTTCAATTATCATGCGATCGTTGATTTACGGCATTAGTGTTTATTTGATTGACGGTTTCGATATCGATTTGATCAATAAAATCTTAATCAATGAACGTGCTACGATTATTTCTCTAACACCACCATTATTGCGAGAACTACTCAATGGCTTACCTCGTGGCAAAAGATACAACGACCATTTTCGCTGCGTATTTTTAGGTACCGGTCTGATTGATAGTTGGACCGTCCTTCGCTGCAACATGTTGGATATTCCTGTCTTGCAAACATACGGTATGACAGAAACGACCGCTAATATTTCGGCTTTAAATTTCAATGATGCAAAAATAAAATCTGGCTCTTGCGGTCAGCCCTTCTTCACAACGCAAATTCGCATTACTAATATCAATCAAGATAATGTCGGTTGCATTGAAGTTAAATCTCCAACGGTAGCCTTAGGTTATTTGAATAAAAATGAATTGTTCCAATCTCGTTTTACCGAAGATGGCTTTTTCAAGACTGGTGATGTTGGATATTTAGATGACGACAACTTCTTATATCTCAAAGGACGTCAAGCTGATTTAATCTACATTGCGGATAAAATCGTCTATCCTGAGGAAGTGGAGAATGTCTTTCGCAGTGTTAATGGTATTAAGGATATTTGTGTCGTTGGTACCAAATCACGTGCTGGAAAAAATGTCCCCATCGCCTATTTAACTTTGCGTGACAATGCGTTTTTGACTAGTGCCAATCTTGCTGACTTTGGCAAACATAATCTGTTAAATTATCAAGTTCCAATGGAATATCGCCAAATTGACGAGTTTCCACGTTCTACAAATGGGAAAATACTTCGTAATCGGTTGGCTAATTTGGAGTATAAAGTTATATAGATTTTGATGTTACGCTGCCGTCGTCCGGTCGACCCTGAAAAACGCTGGAACGCTGCCGACGCAACTTGAAGCCAATTCCAAAATCGGGAATTGTCTCCAAGATTGGTCTTGTCCTA
>ERZ833963.1036-NODE-1036-length-36236-cov-116.300931_pt1 | contig 36236 bp, 26 predicted proteins | sample MGYA00519693_ERZ833963 | MGnify/ENA primary metagenome ERZ833963 (study PRJEB31850, sample SAMEA3708748) | human gut metagenome | biome: human gut; feature: human-associated habitat; material: faeces | place: China | collected 2014 ...
GCTATTGCGGTGGGGTTCCACCTCTTCCCATTCCGAACAGAGAAGTTAAGCCCACCTGCGCCGATGGTACTGCAATGCAATGCGGGAGAGTAGGAGGCCGCCCTTTTTCAAATACAAGAGCCCTTGAAGACAGCAATGTTTTCAAGGGCTCTTTCTTATGTATAGGCTGGCACTTATCCAAAGCCCTTTGGAGGGTTAGGGAAGGGCCTATAATAATTCGCATTTCTTTTCGTTATCCTTATTGCTATGCAATGGACGGATAGGATCAGACAGGTAAAGATCATTCTTGTGGTGATGGCAATTGCAATTGCCGTGGCCTCCCTTGTCGTGTCCCATAGCATGACGCGTGACTTGGAAGCGCAGGAACGAAGCCGCATGGAAGTGTGGGCAGAGGCCATGCGCTCGCTCAACCAGGCTGACGGGAATACAGATCTGAATCTTGTGCTGAAAGTGATTAACGACAATAATACGATACCCGTCATCGTGCTCGATCGTAAGGGGCAGGTGACGGACTTCCGCAATCTTTCTATCAATGCCTCTTCCCGTGCTGACAGTTTAAGGAAGGTCACTGAGAAGGGGCTTGAGCTTTTGGCAATGAACCGCAATATACGTATCTTCCTCGACGAGCGGCATCGCGATTATATCGATGTGTGCTATGATGAGTCGTTGATGCTGAAGCGTCTTTCCTGGTATCCCTATGTACAGTTGGGAGTGGTTCTTCTCTTTGTGGTGGTGGCCATCTTTGCTTTACTCACTTCTAAGCGTGCCGAACAGAATAAGGTGTGGGTGGGACTGTCGAAGGAGACTGCCCATCAGTTAGGAACACCGATCTCCAGTTTGATAGCTTGGATAGAGATTCTGAAGGAAACCTATCCCAACGATACGTTGGTTCCTGAGATGGACAAAGACGTAAAACGCCTGCAACTCATCGCAGACCGCTTCTCTAAGATCGGTTCTGTTCCGGCACCAGTCCCTACCAATCTCTTGGAGTTGTTGGGACATGTTGTCGACTATATGGACCGCCGTACCAGTAAGAAAGTGATGATACTTACCGATTTCCCAGTGCATCAGGTGATCGTGGATCTCAACGGCTCTCTCTTTGAGTGGGTGATAGAAAATCTATGCAAGAATGCTGTGGATGCCATGGGTGGCGAGCAAGGAATTATCACGCTGAAGGTAGAGGAGTCCGACACGTGGGTATACTTAGATGTGAGTGACACGGGTAAAGGTATTCGCAAACGTAATATAAATAATGTGTTCCGTCCTGGCTTCACCACAAAGAAGCGAGGGTGGGGATTGGGACTCAGCCTTGCCAAGCGCATCGTGGAGGAATATCATCATGGGCGCATCTATGTCAAGGAGTCGGAGGTAGGCAAGGGGACGACTTTCCGGATAGAGTTGCGTAAGTGTCATGCATAGCCGTTGTTATCATTCCTCTTTTAAGAAAGTTTTTGCAGATTAATTTGACACTATCAAAAAAAAGTAGTAACTTTGCACACCAAATGTGATATGTCTGTTTGTGATATGTCTAATTTAGAGCAGTTTAAGATAGACTTGAAAGGCTTGTCGGAAGGTGACAATGTCTTTGACTTCGATTTGAGCGACCCCTACTTTGAGGCTATTCAGGCCCAGGCAGTAAAGCATGGTCGTGTGCATTCCTCGTTGACAATACGTCGTACGGGGGACGTGTTCTATTTGGATTTTCACACAGACGGCTTTGTCATTGTACCTTGCGATCTCTGCTTGGAAGATATGGAACAGCCCATTGAGAGCGACGACCATCTGGTGGCAAAGTTTGGAGAAGACGATTCGGAGGATGACGACCTCGTCACGGTCAGAGAAGACAACGCTATTCTCGACGTGTCGTGGTTCATCTATGAATTTATCGAGCTCAGTATTCCGCTCAGGCATGTGCATGCACCTGGAAAATGCGACCCTGCCATGATGAAGATTCTGAAAGAACATTCGGCCGCCCGAAGCGGTGATGAGGATACGGAGCCAATGGATTCCCGATGGGCAGCATTGAAAAAGATAAAAGATAAAAATTAAAGATTAAAAAATTATGGCACATCCTAAAAGAAGACAGTCTAAGACTCGTACACTCAAGCGTAGAACTCACGATAAGGCAGTAGCCCCCACATTGGCAGTATGCCCTAACTGCGGCGCTTACTATGTCTATCACACCGTTTGCCCGACATGCGGTTACTATCGTGGCAAGGTCGCTATCGTTAAGGAAGCAGCTGAGTAATGGGAAAGATTAACGCGATAATCACAGGTGTTGGCGGCTACGTGCCCGACTATGTCCTTACCAACGAGGAACTGTCGCGCATGGTAGATACCAGCGATGAGTGGATTACTACGCGTGTCGGCATCAAAGAGCGCCGTATCCTCACTGAGGAAGGCCTCGGATCAAGCTATATGGGGCGCAAGGCTGCCAAGCAGCTGCTCCGTAAAACAGGCGTGGATCCGGATACCATTGATGCACTCATCGTCTCGACAACGACTCCTGACTATCCTTTCCCCTCTACGGCAAGCATCATCTTGGGTAAACTGGGACTGAAAAACGCTTTCGCCTTTGATATGTCCTGCGCCTGCTGTGGCTTTATCTATGCCCTTGAGCAGGCTTGCTCGATGATTCAGAGCGGCCGTTACCAAAAGATCATTGTGGTATCTGCCGAGAAGATGTCGTCGATTGTCGACTATACCGACCGACAGACCTGTGTGCTCTTTGGTGATGGTGCCGGCGCTGTGCTCGTGGAGGCAACTGAGGAAGAGGGCATCGGCTTCCAGGAATCGTTCTTGCGTACCGACGGTGCAGGCCTGCCCTTCCTTCACATGAAGGCCGGTGGCAGCGTATGCCCTCCCTCGCATTTCACAGTGGATCATCGTCTGCACTATATCTATCAGGAGGGACGCAACGTGTTCCGCTATGCCGTGACGGATATGAGCGATGATGTGGACCACATCATGAAGCACAATGGTCTGACGGCTGATGACGTGGACTGGGTGATCCCGCACGAGGCAAATCTGCGTATCATCGATGCAGTGGCCAAGCGCGCTGATCTGCCGATTGAAAAGGTGATGATCAATATCGACCACTACGGCAATACCAGTTCCGCTACCATTCCTTTGGCTATGTGGGACAACGAGGCTAAACTGAAGAAGGGCGATAACGTCATCCTTACAGCTTTCGGAGCCGGATTTGTTCATGGAGCTATGTATCTGAAATGGGCTTACGATGGTGCTGCCGTGGCAGCGGACAAAAAGTAACACGTAAGATCTTTCATTCATAACAACAGAAAAACGCATCCTTCTTGTTATAGTAAGAATGCGTTTTTTTGTTTGTTGATATTGTATGTTTAATTAAAAGTACTTATGCATAAGGCCGGTTTTGTAAATATCGTAGGAAACCCCAATGTCGGTAAGTCCACACTGATGAATCAACTTGTCGGTGAGAAAATCAGTATCGCTACGTTTAAAGCGCAGACGACCCGTCATCGCATCATGGGCATCGTCAATAAGCCCAACATGCAGATTGTCTTCTCTGACACGCCCGGTGTGTTGAAACCTAATTATAAGATGCAGGAGATGATGCTGGCATTCTCGGAGTCTGCCTTGGCAGATGCCGACATCCTGCTCTATGTCACAGATGTGGTGGAGAGCCCGGAAAAGAATCTCGACTTCCTGGAAAGAGTCAGGGAGATGAAGATCCCTGTGTTGTTGCTGATCAACAAGATCGACGAGACCGACCAACAGCATCTCGGAGACATTGTGGAGACATGGCATGGCCTGTTGCCCAATGCTGAAATTCTGCCGATCTCGGCTCAGAACAAGTTTGGCATCGACATGCTTATGAAGCGCATCGAAGAGCTGTTGCCCGAGAGCCCTGCTTATTTTGACAAGGACCAGCTGACCGACAAGCCGGCAAAGTTCTTTGTCTCTGAGATCATCCGCGAGAAGATCCTGCGCTATTATGACAAGGAGATTCCTTATTCCGTGGAGGTTGTCGTGGAGCGCTTCAAGGAAGACGAGCATCACATCCATATCAATGTGGTCATTTATGTGGAGCGTGACTCGCAGAAAGGTATTATCATCGGATATCAGGGCGCTGCCTTGAAGAAGGTGTCGTCGGAAGCTCGCAAGAGCCTTGAGAAGTTCTTTGGAAAGGCGATCTACTTGGAGACCTTCGTCAAAGTCGACAAGGACTGGCGCAACTCTCAACGGGAACTTGACCACTTTGGGTACAACCCGCAATAAGAATGTTGAATGTAGAAAGTTGAGTTAAGTCAATATTCAACTTTCATCATTCAACACTGCAAAAAATCCCCTGACTGTATGGCAGGGTGCACTCTCCTTCGGGAGGGCCGAAGAATGTTAAACTTCAGAAATCAAACAACGAAATGGCAAATTTAGTAGTTATCGTAGGACGCCCTAATGTGGGAAAGTCCACGCTTTTTAATCGTATGACCCAAAGCCGCAGGGCTATTGTAAGTGATGTGGCCGGTACCACGCGTGACCGTCAGTACGGCAAGTGCAGTTGGAACGGCAAAGAGTTTTCCGTCGTAGATACGGGCGGATGGGTTGTGAAATCAGATGATATCTTTGAGGATGCCATCCGCCAGCAGGTGAAGGTCGCCACAGAGGAGGCTGACCTGGTACTCTTCCTGGTGGATGTGGAGACAGGCGTAACAGACTGGGATGAGGATGTAGCCATGATCCTGCGCCGTGCCAAGCTGCCGGTCATCCTTGTGGCAAATAAGGTTGACAATAGCGGCAACGCTTACGAGGCCGCTGAGTTCTATCGACTCGGATTGGGAGATCCCGTCTGCGTCAGTGCGGCCACGGGTGGCGGTACGGGTGATCTGCTCGACTTGATACTGACCAAACTGCCAAATAATGTTGATGAAGCTCCCGAGGAGAATATCCCGCGCTTCGCTGTCGTCGGTCGCCCTAATGCCGGTAAGTCGAGCTTGATCAATGCCTTTATCGGTGAGGAGCGCAATATCGTCACAGATATCGCCGGTACCACGCGTGACAGCATCTATACACGTTATACCAAATTTGGCTTCGACTTCTATCTCGTCGACACCGCCGGCATACGCCGTAAGAATAAGGTAAGCGAAGACTTGGAGTTCTATAGCGTCATGCGCAGCATCCGTGCTATCGAGAACAGTGATGTCTGTATCCTGATGATTGATGCCACACGAGGCATTGAGGCTCAGGACATGAACATCTTCCAGTTGATACAAAAGAACAACAAGAGCCTGGTCGTAGTGGTCAACAAGTGGGACTTGGTGGAGGACAAGAGTCAGAAGGCCATCGATACCTTCAAGAATGCCATTCACAACCGTATGGCTCCCTTCGTTGATTTCCCCATCATCTTTGCTTCCGCACTGACCAAACAGCGTATCTTCAAGGTGTTGGAAACCGCTAAGCAAGTCTATCTCAACCGTGAGACACGTATCGGTACGACGAAACTCAATGAGGTGATGCTGCCGATCATCGAGCAGACACCGCCACCTTCTACAAAAGGAAAGTATATCAAGATCAAGTATTGCTCACAGCTGCCCAACACGCAGATACCCTCTTTCGTGTTCTATGCCAACCTCCCGCAATATATCAAGGAGCCCTATCGTCGTTTCCTGGAGAATAAGATCCGTGAGAACTGGTCGATGCATGGTTGTCCGATCAATGTGTTTATCCGTCAGAAGTAAGATGCAGAGAATATGGCGATATGCGGCGTTGGCCGCTATCTTGTCCTTGCCTATGGCATGCAAGAAAGCTCCGACGCCCTCCGAGATAGCCGCACATGCTGCTAAGGGCTATTACGACCAGCTGCTGGCTGGGAAGTATGAGGATTTTGTGGCTGGCACATACATGCCCTATAAGATTCCGGACAGCTATCACAGACAATTGGTGGACAATGCCCGGATGTTTGTGGCGCAGCAGGAACAAGAGCATCGTGGCATCAAGAAGGTGAAGATCCTCGATGCCAAGGCAGATACGCTCAGGCATGTGGCAAATGTGTATTTGATATTTGAATACGGAGACAGCACGCACGAAGAAGTGTGCGTGCCGATGGTGGAGAAGAAAGGCGTATGGTATACGCGCTGATGTTACCCGATCATATAGGAAAATATAAGAATGATAAACGCTTCCTCTCATACCGGAGGGGAAGCGTTTTATGTTGCGGGTGGTCTATGAATTCTCTTCTTGCATTTCCACTTTCTTCACTTTGCGGAACAGATCGCTGGCAAAGACCAGGTCGTTGAGCTTCTTATTGGTGGAGTTGATGACTTGGTCATTGTCTCCCTGCCACTCCTTGTGTCCTTTGTAGATGAAGACGATGTTCTCGCCGATACCCATGACCGAGTTCATGTCATGGGTGTTGATGATCGTTGTCATCTGATAGTCTTTGGTAATCTCTGACAGTAGCTTGTCGATGACCAAAGAGGTCTTTGGGTCCAAGCCTGAGTTTGGTTCGTCGCAGAAGAGATACTTCGGGTTGAGCACGATGGCGCGCGCAATGGCCACACGCTTCTGCATGCCACCGGAGATCTCGTCAGGGTATTTGTTGCGGGCATCAAGAAGGTTGACACGCTCCAGGCACTCCTGTGCTCTTTTGGCACGCTCACGGGAGGTCATGTTGGAGAACATGTCCAAAGGAAACTGCACGTTCTCTTGTACAGTCAAAGAGTCGAAGAGGGCAGCTCCTTGGAAGATCATTCCCATCTCGCGCCGCATCAGCACTTTTTCTTTCTTCGTCATCGCCGTGAAGTCGCGCCCGTCGTAGAGGATTTGGCCTTGTGTCGGCTCAAGCAGTCCTACGATATTCTTCATCAGCACCGTCTTTCCGGAACCACTCTGTCCGATGATGAGATTGGTCTTGCCCGTCTCAAAGACTGCGCTGATGTTGTCGAGAACGGTCTTGTCCTCAAAGCGTTTCGTTAGATTTTTGACTTCTATCATGGCTTAACTCAGTAATTGCGTAAGGAAAACGTCGGAGAAGAGGATGAGCACGCTGCTGCATACGACGGCATCGGTGGAGGCCTTGCCCACCTCGACAGAGCCTCCTTCTACCGTGTAGCCGAAATAAGACGACACGCTGGAGATGATGAAGGCGAAGAACAGGCTCTTGATAATACTCATCCACATAAACCAGGGATTGAAAGCGTGGTGCATGCCGGCGGTGAGATCGTCGGGCGACATCATGTGTCCGATGAATGCTGTGGCGTAAGCACCCATGATGCCCATGGCTGAAGAGAAGATCACCAAGAAGGGCATGATGGTAACCAGCCCGAGAATCTTCGGCAAGATCAGATAGTTGGCCGAGTTCACTCCCATGATATCCAGAGCGTCGATTTGTTGTGTGACACGCATGGTGCCCAACTCTGAGGCAATGTTGGAACCTACTTTGCCGGAGAGGATCAGACACATGATGGAGGAGGAGAACTCCAGAAGCATGATCTCACGCGTGGTGTAGCCGGTTGTCCAATGCGGCATCCACGGGCTGGAGATGTTTACCTTCATCTGGATACAGATGACTGCACCGATGAAGAAACTGATCAACAACACGATGACGATGGAGTCGACACCCAACTGGGACATCTCTTTTACATAGCGCTTCATAAACATGCGCATGCGTTCCGGACGTGCAAAGGTGTGCCCCATCAGGATGAGGTAACGTCCGAAAGTGGTGAGATAACGATGAAGCAACTTCAATAAAAGCATGGGCTATAACCTATTTGATGATGCAAAAGTAACCAAAATCCCATAAAAAACTGCAATAAAAAGAAGAGTTTTTGCTTTTATCAATGTTATTAGGTGTTTTTTTAGTATTTTTGCATTCAAAACTATTATCATGGACGAAACATTACAAGTACCTGCACAGCAGGAGACGGAAGTTCAGCAACCATTGAAGACTGTCGAGGAAACAGCGGCCGAAGAGGTTGCTCAGCCTGAGACACGCCCCGATGTGGAGCACATGACTCCCGAGGAAGTGGATAAGTTGCTCATGAGCAAGTTGAAACATAAGGAGCTGCATGCTGAAGGTCTGGTCAAACGCTATGGCAAACGTACTGTGGCAGATCATGTCACGTTTAATGTCAAACAGGGTGAGATCGTAGGATTGCTTGGACCTAACGGTGCGGGTAAGACGACCTCTTTCTATATGACGACGGGATTGGTCGTGCCCAACGAAGGGCATGTCTTCATCGATGATAAGGAAATCACGAAGTATCCTGTCTATAAGCGCGCCCGCGCCGGTATCGGATACTTGCCGCAGGAGGCCAGTGTGTTCAGAAAGCTGAACGTGGAAGACAATATCATGGCTGTGCTGGAGATGACGAAACTGTCACACCAGGAGCAACTCGACAAATTGGAAAGTTTGATCAACGAATTCAGACTCAATAAAGTGAGGAAAAACAAGGGTGACCGTCTCTCCGGAGGTGAGCGCCGACGTACAGAGATCGCCCGCTGTCTGGCTATCGACCCGAAGTTCATTATGCTCGATGAGCCTTTTGCCGGTGTTGACCCAATTGCCGTTGAAGACATCCAGCATATCGTGTGGCGATTGAAATACCGCAATATTGGCATTCTCATTACTGACCACAATGTGCAGGAGACCTTGTCCATCACCGACCGTGCCTATTTGCTCTTTGAGGGACGCATCCTCTTCCAAGGATTGCCCGAGGAATTGGCAGCTAACAAAGTCGTGAGAAAGAACTATCTGAGCGACAACTTTGTCTACCGCAAGTTCCAGTCCAATGAGGAGGACAGAGCCTTTGCCGCCCAATCCCGAAAGTCTTTGCTTGCAGAAGTTTATGGCGGATAGATGATGGTTAAAAAAACAAATTTTTCCATCTTAATATTAGGTAGATTGGTAAAATATGCGTAATTTTGCCGATCAATATGGCTTTTGTCGCTTGACGGGCGATAAGAGTCTGCCGTTTCCTTACGGAGATAAGTCACAAAATCCTTACGGAGATAAATCATAAACAATATAAACCAAAGATGAAAGTTTCATTTGAAAATCCCGACAAGGTCAACGGACTGTTGACCATCACTGTCGAAGAAGATGACTACAAAAACGATGTCGAGAAGGAGCTCAAGGAGTACCGCAAAAGAGCTAATATCCCCGGCTTCCGCCCTGGAAAGGCTCCTATGGGCATGATCAAGCGTCAGTTTGAGCCCGGCGCCAAGATGGATGCTATCAACAAGGTGCTCAACGATGAACTTCAGAAGTATATTGCTGACAATAAGATTCAGATGCTCGGTGAGCCTCTGGCCTCTGACAAGCAGGAGCCTCAGGATCTGGAGAAACCGGCTCCTTATACTTTCATGTTCGACATCGCCGTCGCTCCTGAGTTCAATATCGAGCTGAGCGACAAGGATACTGTCGACTATTACGAGATCACTGTTGACGATGCTCTTGTTGACAAGCAGGTGGATATGTTTGCCAACCGTCTTGGCGGATACGTCGACGTCGAGGACTATCAGGAAAACGATATGCTCAAGGGTGATATCCGCGAGCTCGACGAGAATGGCAATACCAAGGAAGGTGGTCTGACCGTCGAGGGTGCTGTGCTGATGCCTAACTATCTGAAAAACGACGACCAGAGAAAACTCTTCGAGGGTGCTAAGAACGGTGATGTAATCACTTTCAATCCTTCTAAGGCATACGATGGCAATGAGGTGCAGATCTCTTCTCTGTTGAAGATCAAGAAGGATCAGGTTGCCAACTACAAGGGTGACTTCAGCTTCCAGGTGACTGGTATTCAGCGCTTCCAGAAGCACGCTGTGGATCAGGAACTCTTCGACCAGACCTTCGGAAAGGATGCTGTTAAGGACGAGAAGGAGTTCCGTGACAAGATCAGCGGGGGACTCAAGGAGCAACTCGTTCGCGACAGCGATTATAAGTTTCTGCTCGACGTCCGCAAGTATGCTGAGGACAAGATCGGTCAGCTGGCCTATCCCGATGCTCTTCTGAAGCGTGTCATGAAGCAGGGCAGCAAGGAGAAGGACGAGAAGAAGCTCAACGAGATGATCGACAAGAACTATGAGGCAAGTCTTAAGGAGCTCAACTGGAGTCTGATTCGCAACAAACTCTCTGAGCAGACTGGCATCAAGGTAGATGATGACGATGTCAAGGAGGCTGCCCGTGAGACTGCTCGTATCCAGTTCGCTCAGTATGGCATGAGTAACGTTCCTGAAGAGTACATCAACAACTACGCGGATGAGCTCCTCAAGAAGCGTGAGAATGCACAGAGCTTTGTGGATCGTGCCATCGACGTGAAGCTCTCTGACGCTTTGAAGAAAGTCGTCAAACTGAACAAGAAAGAGGTCAGCCTTGATGATTTCAACAAGATGATGGGCGAGTAAAATAAGATTTTAATAAAAAATAATCTCTTGATTGAAGAGGTTACCAGCTTTTTTTATTATCTTTGTGTAATCAACACGAAGAATAGGTTTGAAACCGGTAAAAAGAGCTGATAACCTCTTTTCTCGTATTTGACTATTAACATTGAATATATTAAGGAAATCGAATGAACAACGACTTTAGAAAATTTGCCACGGGACATTTAGGCATGAACGGGCTGGCCTTGGATGATGTGATCAAGGCGCAACAACAATATCTCAATCCGTATATCCTCGAAGAGCGTCAACTCAATGTCACGCAGATGGATGTCTTTTCGCGACTGATGATGGACCGCATCATCTTCTTGGGAACAGAGATCGACGACTATACGGCCAATACGCTTCAGGCTCAGTTGCTCTACCTCGACTCTGTTGACAATGGCAAGGATATCTCCATCTATGTCAACTCTCCCGGTGGTAGCGTGACAGCAGGACTGGGTATCTACGACACCATGCAGTTCATCTCCAGCGATGTGGCAACGATCTGTACGGGTATGGCTGCTTCTATGGCCGCTGTGTTGCTTGTTTCCGGTACAGAAGGCAAGCGCTCTGCGCTGCCTCATAGCCGTGTGATGATCCATCAGCCTTTGGGTGGTGTGCAAGGACAGGCTTCGGATATCGAGATCGAGGCCCGTGAGATCCAAAAGTTCAAGAAAGAACTCTATACCATCATCTCCAATCACTCTCACCAGCCTTACGAGAAGGTGTGGAAAGACAGTGACCGTAATTATTGGATGACCGCCGAGGAGGCTAAGGAGTATGGTATGATCGATGCGGTGTTAACAAGAAAGCAATAATCTTAGTAGTCAGGAGGAATAAGAAAACATGCCGAAAAAAGTATGTAGCTTCTGTGGTCGTGACGAATCACAGGTAAAATTGCTCATCACAGGACTCAACGGTTATATCTGTGAGGATTGTGCTGTGCAGGCTTACAAGATAGTTAAGGATACCGGCGTACTCGGCAACGTGGACGAGGAGGCTAGCGCAAAGTCTAATGAGACTTTCCGCAAGAAAGCTCGTATCCCTAAGCCAAAAGAGATCAAGAAATATCTCGACGAGTATGTCATTGGACAAGACGAAGCCAAACGCTATCTGTCTGTGGCTGTGTATAATCACTACAAGCGTCTGCTCCAGCCGTCGGATGATGATGGTGTGGAGATTGAGAAGAGCAATATTATCATGGTGGGCTCTACGGGTACGGGTAAGACTTTGCTGGCCCGCACCATTGCCAAACTGCTCGATGTGCCTTTCACCATTGTCGACGCTACGGTGTTTACCGAGGCCGGCTACGTCGGTGAGGATGTGGAGAGCATTCTGAGTCGTCTGCTTCAGGTGGCCAACTATGATGTGGCTGCTGCTGAGCGGGGTATCGTCTTCATCGATGAGATTGACAAGATTGCTCGCAAAGGCGACAACCCCAGCATCACACGTGATGTCAGTGGCGAGGGTGTGCAGCAGAGCTTGCTGAAACTCTTGGAAGGAACTATGGTCAACGTACCTCCAAAGGGTGGTCGTAAGCATCCTGATCAGGACTATGTGCATGTCAACACCAAGAACATTCTATTTGTCTGTGGTGGTGCCTTCGACGGCATTGAGCGCAAGGTCGCTCAGCGACTCAACACGCATACGGTAGGATACAATTCTGTACAGAACGCCCGCCATATCGACCGCGACGATCTGATGAAGTATATCCTTCCGCAGGACTTAAAGTCGTTTGGCTTGATACCAGAGTTGATCGGTCGTCTGCCGGTACTGACCTATCTCAATCCTTTGGATCGTGATGCTCTGCGTCGTATCTTGGTAGAACCGAAGAACTCTATTGTCAAGCAGTATATCAAACTGTTTGAGATGGATCACATCACGCTGACCTTCACTGAGGAAGCTCTTGACTTCATCGTGGACAAGGCCGTGGAGTATAAGCTTGGTGCACGTGGCTTGCGTTCTATCGTTGAAGAGGTGATGATGGATGCAATGTTTGACGTACCGTCAAGACGCATCAAGAAGTTCGAGGTGACGCTTGACTATGCCAAACAACAATTGGATAAGGCTCATCTGCAGCGGCTCGAATCGGCTTAACCGGCTTGCAGAGGCGTAGAAAATAATGGTAGAGACCGTGGATGCGGCTCTCTGCATATCCCATTATGAAAAAGAATCATCTAAGGAGCATGCAATGACTAAAGAAGTGGACTTGACTCAAGCATTGAAGAAGTACTTCGGCTTTGATCATTTCAAGGGAGACCAAGAAGCGATCATCCGTAATCTCATGGCGGGAAACAACACTTTTGTGTTGATGCCTACCGGTGGGGGCAAGAGTCTGTGCTATCAGCTGCCGTCGCTAATCATGGATGGAACGGCTATTGTCGTGTCGCCTCTGATCGCGTTGATGAAAAATCAGGTCGATGTCATCAATGGCCTGACTGAGGAAGACGGTCTGGCTCACTTTCTTAACTCTTCGCTCAACCGTGCAGCCATCAACCGTGTGATGGATGACGTGCACAGCGGGCTCACGAAGTTGTTGTATGTGGCTCCTGAATCTCTTAATAAAGAGGAGAACCTTGAGTTCTTCTCTTCTTTCCATATTTCTTTCTATGCTATCGATGAGGCTCACTGTATCTCGGAGTGGGGACATGACTTCCGTCCCGAGTACCGCAATATACGACCTACCATCAATCGCATTGCCGAGATACAGCATGTTGCCTCGGTACCCGTCATCGCATTGACGGCAACAGCTACGGACAAGGTGCGGTCGGACATCAAGAAGAGTCTCGGCATTCTCGATGCGGAGGAGTTCCGCAGTTCCTTCAACCGTTCTAACCTCTACTATGAGGTGCGGCAGAAGATCAGCGAGGAAGATACCGACAGCCAGATCATCCGGTTTATCAAGCAGCATCCCGGCAAGAGCGGCATCATCTATTGTCTCTCGCGTAAGAAGGTGGAGGAGTTGGCCAAGAAACTTCAGATCAATGGCTTCAAGGCGGCACCTTACCATGCAGGCCTGGACTCAGAGTTGCGCACAAAGGCGCAGGACGACTTCTTGAAGGAAGAGATTGATATCATCGTGGCGACCATAGCCTTTGGGATGGGTATTGACAAGCCCGATGTGCGCTTTGTCATCCATTATGACATTCCCAAGAGTCTTGAAGGCTATTATCAGGAAACGGGTAGAGCCGGGCGTGACGGCGGTGAGGGCATCTGCATCGCTTTTTATTCTCCTAAGGACTTGAAGAAACTCGAGAAGTTCATGGAGAACAAAGATGTCAATGAAAAAGAGATTGGCTATCAGCTCCTCCAGGAGACCAAGGCCTACGCTGAGTCTTCGGTATGCCGCCGCAAGATGTTGCTGCACTATTTCGGTGAGGAATATCAGCAGGACAACTGTGGCAATTGCGACAACTGCCTGCATCCGCAGAAACAGTTCGAGGCTACTGATGCATTGCTCATCGTCCTCAATGCCATCAAGGCAGTGAAGGAAAACTTCGATCAGGCTTATATCACTGACTTCGTCAAAGGTCGCGCTACGGACAACATTGTGCGGCATGGCCACAACAAACTGCCGGAGTTCGGTACTGGGGCCAAGCTCAATGAGGAGGATTCTACCATTTGGAATCCTGTCATCCGTCAGGCAATGATCTCACATTATATTCGTAAGGATGTGGAGAACTTTGGGCTGTTGAAACTGACTCCTGAGGGCAGGATGTTTATCAAGAGTCCGAAACCGTTCTTTGCTGTTCATGACCGGGAGTACGACGACGTGGAGGAGAATGCCGAAGGAGGTGTGAGCGCACTCGACCAGGAGTTGCTCGGCTTGCTGAAGGGGCTGCGCAAGGATGTGGCTCGCAGGCATAATCTCCCGCCTTATGTAATCTTCCAGGATATCTCTCTTTCTCAGATGGCGACGAGCTATCCCGTCAGCTTGGAAGAACTGCAACAGATACAAGGCGTAGGGCAGGGCAAGGCACATAAATATGGTAAGCCCTTCGTGGATCTTATCAAGAAATATTGTAAGGACAACGACATCCAGCGGGTGGACATGATGCGTGTCATCAGCCTGCCCAAGAAGTCGATGAAGAAGTTAAAGATCATCGAGCTCATCGACCGTCGTGTACCGTTGGATGAGATCGCCTCGATGCAGGGGGGCGGTTTCGATGATCTGATCGACGATATCGAGTCTATTGTCAATAGCGGCATGAAGGTAGACATCAGCTATTACCTCGATGACGAGGATCTCATTGACCCTGATGAGGTGGATGACATCTATGACTATTTCCGCAATAGTGACAGCGATGATGTCAACACAGCTATTGATGAATGTGAAATTTATGACGATGACGGAGGCCTTACCGCAGAGGAGAAAGTGCGCTTAGTATTGATCAAATTTCTTTCCGAGCAGGCCAACTGATCTCCTTGTTGCTGTTAAATAGCATTAAAGGCTAAAGAAATGGAGCCGCTCATCCTCTTCAATCGGAAAAAAATGAGTATATTTGCACGCAATAAATTTCTAAAATTCGTTTTATGTCATCATTTGTTGCAGATAAGATTGTGATGGACGGACTCACATTTGATGATGTCCTGCTGATTCCTGCTTATTCAGAAGTGCTTCCTAAGGAAGTGTCGTTGAAAACCAAGTTTTCACGTCACATAGAACTCAACGTTCCGTTTGTCACGGCCGCTATGGATACGGTGACCGAGTCGTCGATGGCCATTGCCATTGCGCGTGAGGGCGGTATCGGTGTTATCCATAAGAATATGTCTATTGAGGAGCAGGCTCGTCAGGTAGCTATCGTCAAACGTGCTGAGAATGGTATGATCTATGATCCGATTACCATTCGCCGCGGACGTACTGTCAAGGATGCTTTGGATATGATGCACGACTATCATATCGGTGGCATTCCTGTGGTTGATGAGGAAAACCATCTTGTGGGTATCGTCACTAACCGTGACCTTCGTTTCGAGCGTCACATGGATAAGCTCGTCGACGATGTGATGACATCAGAGAATCTGGTTACTACACATCAGCGCACAGACCTGTCTGCTGCAGCGCAGATTCTTCAGGAAAACAAAATCGAGAAACTCCCAGTGGTTGACAATGCCAACCATCTCGTGGGCTTGATCACTTATAAAGATATTACGAAAGCGAAGGATAAGCCGATGGCCTGCAAGGATGACAAGGGTCGTCTGCGCGTTGCTGCCGGTGTCGGTGTCACTGTTGATACGCTCGACCGTGCGCAGGCCTTGGTAGAGGCAGGCGTCGATGCCATTGTCATCGATACCGCTCATGGTCACTCAAGGGGTGTGGTTGGCAAGCTCCATGACGTGAAGGCTGCCTTCCCCAACTTGGATGTTATCGTCGGCAATATCGCTACCGGCGAGGCTGCCAAGTATCTTGTCGACAACGGCGCTGACGCTGTCAAGGTGGGTATCGGCCCTGGATCTATCTGCACCACGCGTGTCGTTGCCGGTGTCGGTGTACCTCAGTTGAGCGCTGTCTATGATGTCTACTCTGCATTGAAGGGTACTGATGTGTCATTGATTGCTGACGGTGGTCTGCGCTATTCCGGTGACATCGTCAAGGCATTGGCTGCCGGTGGCAGTTGCGTCATGATTGGTTCACTCGTTGCAGGTACTGAGGAGAGTCCGGGTGAGACCATCATCTTCAACGGACGCAAGTTCAAGAGTTACCGCGGTATGGGTTCTTTGGAAGCTATGGAGCAGAAGAACGGTTCACGTGACCGTTATTTCCAAAACGATGTCCGTGATGCCAAGAAGCTTGTGCCGGAGGGTATCGCCGGCCGTGTACCTTACAAGGGTACCGTTCAGGAGGTTATCTACCAGCTCGTCGGTGGTCTGCGCTCTGGCATGGGCTATTGCGGTGCTGCTGACATTGAACGTCTGCACGACGCTAAGTTCACCCGCATCACCAATGCAGGCGTACTCGAGAGCCATCCACACGATATTACGATCACAAGTGAAGCTCCGAACTACTCGCGCCCCGAGTAATCATTTCTTTGCATGAACAAATTATTCTATAGGAAACATGTGGTAGTGGGCGCCATGCTTTTGTGTGGCACCCTCTCTTTTGCTCAGAGCGACGATCCTGTCATCATGACCATCAATGGTCATCCGGTTCTACGCTCTGAGTTTGCGTATTCTTATAAAAAAAACAATACCAATGGCGTCCTCGACCGTAAGGGCGTACGCGACTACGTGCCGTTGTTTGTCAACTATAAGTTGAAGGTGGAGGCCGCCAAGGATGCGCATCTCGACACGCTGTCGTCCTACAAGAAGGAGTTTGCAGGTTATCGCGACCAGCAGATCCGTCCGGCAATGATCGACAGTGCGGACATTGAAGCAGAGGCCAGAAAGATCTATGAGGAGACACGTCAGCGCATAGACGATAATGGCGGCATGGTGCGCGTCTCGCATATCCTTATCGCCATGAAGCAAAAGGCTACACCCGATGAGGAGAAGGCTGCCAAGCAACGTATCGACTCAGTTTATACCGCTTTGCAGCATGGAGTGGGCTTCGCTGCGTTGGCCCGTGAAGTGTCTCAAGATCCGGGTTCCGCCAGTGAGGGAGGGCAGTTGCCCTGGATAGTCAAGGGTCAGACCTTTCCGGAATTCGAGAATCAGGTGTGGAGTCTGAAAGACGGGCAGCTGAGCAAGCCTTTCCTTTCGCCAGCCGGTTGGCATATTGTCTTAAGACAAGGTCATCAGAACTTTTATTCTTACGACAGCCAGCGGTCGGACATTCTGCGATTCATCGACCAGCGTAACCTGCGTGAGCAGATCATAGATCAGAAACTCGACACACTGGCCAAGCAACGCCATACCTCTCCCGACACTGTGTTGGCTGCTAAGCGGGAAGAGATGGAGAAACAAGATCCCAACCTGAAGTATCTCATCCAAGAATACCATGATGGGTTGCTGCTCTTCGCCATCGCCGACAGTACGGTATGGGAGAAAGCTAAGAATAACGAAGCCGGTTTAGAGCAGTATTTTCGCAAGAATCGTAAGCGCTACCGTTGGGATGCGCCTCGCTTCAAGGGCATTGCCTATTGTACGCGTGCGCAGGAAGATATTGACAAAGTGAAGAAGGCAGTGAAGAATTTGCCGTTCAGTCTGTGGGCAGAGAAGCTTCGCGCTACTTTCAATGCCGACTCCGTGCTTCGCATCCGTGTGGAGAAGGGAATCTTCCGCATGGGTGACAACGCTTTAGTGGACAAAGAAATCTTTGGCAAGGACACAATTGCCCAACCTGTCAAGGACTATCCCTATATGGCTGTCTACGGCAAGAAACTCAAAGCACCCAAAGAGATGGACGACGTGCGTGAACTCGTGGTGGCTGATTACCAGGATGCCTTGGAAAAGGAGTGGGTAGAACAGTTGCGCCGCAAGTACCCCGTCACCGTCAATGAGGCTGTCGTCGACACGGTCAAGTAAGAAACAGATTAGAAATAGCAACATGAAAATAAGCAATAAGCGTCATATCCCCTTTGTCGCAGCACTCTTGTTGGCTGCGGCCTCTCTTTCGGCCATGACTACTGTTCCCGGCTTGCCGGGTTCTGTTAGTCGTGTGGCTTCAGATTCTACGTCACATGACAGTACAGCCAAGGAAGAGGCTCCGATTCCCGAGAGCAGTGTCATCGATGAAGTCGTGTGGGTGGTGGGCGACGAGCCCATCCTTAAGTCCGATGTAGAGATGATGCGTATGCAGGGACAGCAGGAAGGTATGACGTGGGGCGGAAATCCTGACTGTGCCATTCCCGAACAACTCGCCGTGCAGAAGCTCTTCCTCCACCAGGCAGAGATAGACTCCATTGATGTCAGTGAGTCTGAGATCGCTGCTGGTGTGCAGCAGCAGCTCAACCGCTGGATAGAGATCGCGGGCAGTCAGGAGAAACTCGAAGAGTATCGCAAGGAGTCCATCAACGAGATCCGCAACGACATGCACGATGAGTTCAAGAACCAACAGCTCATCCAGAAGATGAAACAGAAACTTGTCGAGGACGTGAAGGTCTCACCGGCCGACGTGCGTAGCTATTTCCGCAATGTCCCAAAGGACAGCTTGCCTTACGTGCCTACTGAGGTAGAAGTAGAGGTGATACAGGTTTCTCCGAAGATCAAGCAGAGCGAGATCAACCGAGTTAAGGACGAGCTTCGCGGATTTACCGAGCGTGTCAACAATGGTGAAACGAGTTTTTCCACGCTGGCGCGTCTCTATTCCGAGGATCCGGGTTCAGCCCGTCAGGGCGGTGAGCTGGGCTTCATGGGTCGTGGTATGCTGGATCCCGCCTTCGCTCAGGTGGCTTTCAACCTGACCGATCCAAAGAAGGTGTCTAAGATCGTGGAGTCGGAATTCGGCTATCATATCATTCAGCTCATCGACAAACGCGGTGATAAGATCAATGTGCGCCACATTCTGCTCAGACCTAAAGTGTCGCAGGACGAGATTGACGCAGCTGAGCAGCGTCTTGACTCTATCCGCAACGACATCCTTGCCAACAAGTTCACCTTCGAGTCCGGTGCCTCTTATATCTCTGATGATAAAGACACCAAGAACAATCAGGGTCTTATGTCTAATAGCACCGCCGACGGCATGACCTCGCGTTTCCAGATGAAGGAGCTGCCCACAGAGATCGCAAGAGTTGTCGACACGATGAAGGTGGGAGAGATCTCCGCGCCCTTCACACGTATCAATAATAAGAACAAGACGGTCGCTTGCATCATCAAGCTCAAGAGTCGGGTGGAAGGACACCGTGCTGCCATCACGGAGGATTTCCAGGTGATGAAGGATGTCGTCCTGGCCAAGGAGCGAGAGAAGGTGCTCAATGGCTGGGTCGTCGACAAGATCAAGCATACCTATGTCAGGGTCAACGACCGCTATAAAGATTGTAAATTTCAGTATCAGGGATGGATCAGATGACGTTCCGCAGATTTTTCCAACACTTATCATATAGGCATGGAACCGTTTTCTTTACGGCTCTATGCCTCTTTGCACTTTGTATGCTGACTGCTTTCGCTGCTCCCCGCAAGCGCAAGGCAGTGGACAACAGGGTCTATCTTGTACATGCCGATGAGTTGAAGTTCGACATGTATGGGCCCAACCCCGACGCTCAGATCGTCAAGGGACACGTCCACTTCCTTCACCGGGGAGCCACACTGACCTGCGACTCGGCTTACTTCTACCAGACCACAAACTCTGTGCGTGCCATGGGACATGTGCATTTTCGTCAGCCACAGGACAATATCACGCTCACCTGTCAGCGGGCATGGTACGATGGCGAGGAACAGCTTATGGAGGCCCGCAACGATGTAGTGCTCCATCATGCCCGACAGACGCTCTACACCGACTCACTCAACTACGACCGGCTCTACAACAACGCTTATTTCTTCCGTGGCGGACGGCTCATCGACGGAACGAGCAAACTCAGTTCTGACTGGGGCGAGTACAACACCGAGACCAAACAAGCTGTCTTCTACTACGATGTGCAGCTCCATACGCCAAAGACTCGCGTGTCCACTGATACGCTTTATTACGATACCCGCACCTCGCAGGCGCATGTCGTCGGACAGTACACACCCGATAAAGGGCAGGGTACGCCACGCGCCTCACGTATCATCAATGGGCAGAACGTCATCACTACCACCGACGCCTACTTTAATACCAAGACTGACAAGGCGGATCTCTATGGGCGCTCGACAGTTGTCAACAGGGAGAAAACGATCACTGCCGACACCTTGTTCTATAATAGCAAGACCGGACGCAACTATGGTCAGGGCGACGTGGTGTATGTCGACAAGCGCAACAAGAACAAGCTTACCGCTCATCTCGTCGTCTACAACGAGAAGACCGGACGTGGCTTTGCCACGGGGCGTGCACTTGTCATGGACTACTCACGCCCCGATACGCTGTGGATGCATGGGGACACGATGCGTGTGGAGACTTTCCATATCAACACCGACTCGGTCTACCGCAAGGTTCATTGTTATCCCCGTGTGCGCATCTTCCGCAACGATGCGCAGGCGGTCTGCGACTCTTTGGTCTTCAACTCCAAGGACTCGTGCATGACGATGTATCACGATCCGATTCTCTGGAACGGACAGCGGCAGCTCTTGGGCGAGAGGGTCCTGGCGTTTATGAATGACACCACGATCCGTGAGGCCCACGTCCTCGGACAAGCACTTTCCATCGAGCTCATGCAGGACTCCACACACTACAATCAGGTGTCCTCCACCAATATGTTTGCTTATTTCCAGGCAGGCAAGATCCGACGCAGCGATGCCATGGGCAATGTGCGTGCGATTTTCTTCCCTGTTGACGATAAGGACAGCACACTGATCGGACTCAACTATATCGAGACCGACACCATGCGCTCTTTTGTCAACGATCAGCGCAAGCTGGAACGTATTTGGATGCCGAAAGCCCAGGGTACGCTCTATCCGATGACTCAGATTCCGCCGGGCAAGGACAAGCTCGATGTCTTTGCATGGTTTGATTATATCCGACCGAAAGACAAGGATGACGTGTTTAACTGGAAAGCCAAAGCCTCGGGAACGGAGCTGAAATACATCAAACGCCATGCCGCGCCAATCCAGCAACTCGGCAACAAAGCTGTTACGGAAAAGACGCAAATGCCTGCTCCTGCCGCTGACGGTGCAAAGAGCCATCAGACACCGCCACGCAAGCAGACGCCGCCTGCGCGCAAGCAGGGCTCTCGTAGATAATCATTTCGGCATATGTTCTTCACTTTCCGTCGTCCCCGTCCTTTCCATCATACGTTCATCTACTACGATGAGCGTAAGGAACGGCTGCGCCAACTGGAGGAACGCGCACGTGAAGAGTTAGCCGAAGAAGGGCGGCAGGCCAAGGAGGGTAGGGCAATGCAGTGCTCAACGGCGGATGACGACGCAGAGGCTCTGCGCTGTTTCCGTCCGGAGGTCCTGCGTGGTACTTTCCTGTCTGCCGACAGCCGCGTGAAGCGCCGTCACAGCAGTCTGCTCTCCGGCAACCTGCTGCTCATCGTACTTATCCTGCTATGTGTTGTTTTGTTTCTATTGATGTTATGACGTTATGAGTGATATTATTCAACTTCTTCCAGACTCAGTTGCCAATCAGATTGCGGCCGGTGAGGTTATCCAGCGCCCCGCCTCGGTCATCAAGGAATTGGTCGAGAACGCTGTCGATGCCGGTGCCAAGCACATCGACATCGCCGTAGTCGATGCCGGACGCACGTCCATCCAGGTCATTGACGACGGCAAGGGCATGTCCGAGACCGACGCGCGCCTGGCCTTTGAACGCCATGCCACGTCCAAGATCCGTAAGGCCGACGACCTCTTCGACCTCCATACCATGGGATTCCGTGGCGAGGCTCTGCCGTCTATTGCTGCCGTAGCGCAGGTGGAACTGAAGACACGGCAACGGGGCGAGGACATAGGCACGCATCTGTCCATTGCTGGTGGTAAGGTGATGGGACAGGAGCCGTGTGCTTGCCCCGAAGGTTCCAACTTCATGGTGGAGAACCTCTTCTTCAATGTACCTGCCCGCCGCAAGTTCCTCAAGTCCAACAATACCGAGCTCAACAACATCCTAACGGCATTCCAGCGCATTGTACTGGTCTATCCTGATATCGTCTTCCGCCTTCACAGCAATGATACGGAACTGCTCAACCTGCGGGCCTGTGGCTTGCGTCAGCGTATCGTTGACGTCTTTGGCAACCGTCTCAACCAGGATCTCCTACCCGTGAAGGTGGAAACCTCGCTTTGTGGTATCCATGGCTTCGTGGGCAAGCCTGAGTCGGCAAAGAAAAAGAATGCCCATCAGTATTTCTTTGTCAACGGCCGCTATATGCGTCATCCTTATTTTGCCAAGGCAGTGATATCGGCTTTTGAGCGTTTGATACCCCAAGGCGATCAGGTGCCGTTCTTCCTCTATTTCGATGTTTCGCCGAAAGATATTGACGTCAACATCCATCCTACGAAGACGGAGATCAAGTTCGAGAACGAGCAGGCGGTGTGGCAGATCCTCAATGCGGCCGTGAAAGATGCTGTGGGTATTTTCAGCAATGCTACCACACTGGACTTTGACACGGAGGGTAAGCCCGACATTCCGGTCTTCGATCCCGACAATGGGGCTTCCATGCCGAAGGTAGACTTCGATCCGCAATATAATCCGTTCACAGCGTCGGTGCCGTCCTCTGGTGGCTCCAGCGCCTTGCATCCTTCCCGTATGGGCTCTGCCAACTTCCATGCTTCTCAGTTGGGGTCTGAGGGCTTTCACGCCTCTCGCATGGGCAGTTCGGCATCAGCGTTTGCTGACCTCGACGCATTGGTGGGTGGTGCTTCTTCATCATCTTTCAATAGTACACCGTCTTCGATGCCTGAGGATCTCTTCCCCCAAGAGAACAGTACGACGGCAGGTACCAAGCAGGTGCTTGAGGAAAAGGCGCCGTCGCACTACCAGTATAAGGGGAAATACATCATGACCGCTGTAAAGTCGGGGCTGATGATCGTGGATCAGCATCGGGCACATATCCGCATTCTCTTCGAGCAGTATCAAAAGCAACTGGAGGCAAAGAAGATGCGGGCGCAGAAGGTGCTCTTCCCCGAGTCGCTTGAACTTACGGCTCAGCAGCAAGTGACCTTAGGACAGATCATGCCAGAATTGCAGGCTATGGGTTTTGAGCTGACAAGTTTAGGTGGAAATACGTGGTCGGTCAATGCTATGCCGGAAGGTCTTGACGGCATCAACGTGATGGATCTGCTCCACGATATGCTTGACGGTGTTCATGTTACGGGTGATGAGGCTTTGCAGAAGGTCAATGAACAATTGGCATTGACGATGTCGCGTGCCGCCGCGATTCCTTATGGTCAGGTGCTTCAGAACGAGGAGATGGAAAATATCGTCAACAGCCTCTTCCTCTGTGGTAATGTCAACTATACGCCTGACGGTCACAGGATCCTCTGCATCTTGAAACAGCAGAATATTGAGCAGATGCTGGGAGAATAGTCTGCTAAATCTAAAGCCTATTATGTTTAATAGACGATGAATAAAAAAAGGTTTTGGAACCATCTGGTTCCAAAACCTTTTTATTTTTGGGCTTTTTCAGTCTTACTCAGCCACCTGCACAGTAGCGCGACGGTTGAAGGAGACAGGAGACAGCTCGTCAACACCACCCTTGCCGACGGTGTTGATGTTAGCGCGGTCTACACCCATCTTCACGAGCTCGTCAGCAACAGTAGCTGCACGACCCTCAGAGAGCTTCTGGTTGATCTCTGGAGTACCGGTAGCGCTGTCAGCATAACCAGTAACGTTCAGCTTGCTGCCGTTCTCCTTAGCATACTGGGCGACAGCTTTCACGTTGACAAGATCCTTCTGGGAAGCGATGTCGGTGTGGTTGATGTTGAAGAAGACAGACACCGGAGTGGTGACGAAATTCTTGACAGCCTTCGGGGTCTCTTTGGGCTGCTCGCTGAGGAGCTTCTTCAGACGTGCGTTCTCGGCGTTAGCATCGTCGAGCTGACCCTGGAGAGCGTCAAGCTGGTTCTGATACATAGCCTTCAGAGCGTCTACGTCAGGCACTTTGTTCCATGTGCTCTTGCCCAGGTTGAAGGTCAGACCCACCTCAGCATAGAGGTGATTGTCCTTGTCTTCCCATCCGCGCAGATCGTGCGTGTTGCCTTTGAAGTTACTGCTTGCGCTGTAACCGTCGAAGTCTTCCTCCATACGGTTCCAACCACCTTCAACATAGACGTTCATCTTGTCGCACAGGCGCCAAGAGGACTGCAAACCGACGCTCAACTGCATAGCGTAGAGGTTGGTCTTGCAGTTGCGGGAGAAACCACCACCGGCAAAGGGAATCACGTTCCACACACGGTTGGGGTTGTAGCCGAAGAGCAGGTTGCTCATGTTGAACATTACGTGCTCGTTCAGCGTCCAGAATTTCATGCCGTTGCCAGCGTTGTTGCCGTCAGTGACAGCCTTGCCCCAGATACCCTGCAGTTTAGTGCGGAGTCCGATGCCCGGAGTAAACCACTTACCGATAGCGACAGAGGCGCCCGGGTTACTGCGGAACTTCTTGAACGGGCTCCTGGACAGACCCAGTCCGTGCTCCTCGTTGCTGTACCAAGCACTCCAGTCAACACCACCCTGGATGAACCAGTTGCTCCAGAAAGAGTTGGTGGCCACGCTGTATTTCTGTACGGGTGTTGTCTCCTGAGCCTGAGTGCCCAAGGCGAAACCAGCAAAAGCCAATGCAATGAATAACTTTCTCATAACTTTAACTATTAATTAATTGATTGGTAATCTTACGATATTAATCCTTTAGTTTACACATATCTGTGCGTGCAAAGTTAATACTTTTTTTCTTATGTTGGCGTTTTTTCTCCTTTTTTTTGCATTCTCCCCCCTATTTTTACGTGTAAGAGCCTAAGTAATGGTGTTTTTTGACCATATCTCGTTTTTATGCTGGGCTTTTTATCCAATGGCCACAACGAAAAACGCACCGGGGTGTGGGGCCCCCGGCGCGATGGATATTGAATAGAAAGATCAAGAGAGGTCTCTGCTATTTCCTTTGTTTGTCTTGCTCATCTTATTTCTTGATGAACAGTTTCTTACCATTGATAATATACACACCAGCCTTTGTGACGTGCTCTATGCGACGACCTTGCAGGTCGTATATGACCTTCTGAGCATTGGTGTCAGTGTTGATCTCACGGATACCTGTGAGTGTAGTGTTGATGCTATATGTTCTTTGAAACGAGTCATTGACGGTGCATTCAGAAGACTTGATGCTGCTCGGGTTGTTCAGATACTTGCCATAGTTGGAGTCACCGAAAGCACCCTCTGGAATCTTAAAGGTATAATCGGTTGTTCTGACATGTACCATGTCGATAGGCTGATCCCACACAAGTTTGAGCGCATAATTGGTGTCGTCGGTATGCTCAGGATCTGCTTCGAAATGGCCATAGCCAACGAGACTGTTGTTGTTGAACTCAACAAGCTCAACTCTTGCTTTCGGATTACCGACAAGGCCAGTGGTCTGCTTGCGGTCGATGAGTACGATGTACTGGCTGATATAATCCTTAGGATATTCAGCCTGTGAGCCACTTTCTGCCGGCAGCTTCTCCCACTGCAGATAGTGCTTGAAGTCTGAAGGCGTTGGGGTTGGCGTCGGATCAGGAGTAGAGGAAGTGCTCAGTGTGAAAGTCTCTGTCAACTCGTTGGAAGTGACTTGCTTGTTGTTGTCAACAAAGCTGAAGGTTCCTTTCGGGAAGACCAGCTTGTAGGTGCCTTCCTTGGTGATGCCGCTGACTTTGACTACGAAGTCCATGTCAGAGTTCTCCAAAGGTGTGATCGTAGTAGAGGCACCGCTGACGGCATTGCCATTCTCGTCGGTGACAGTCGGTACTACACCGTCTTTGAGTTTCACACCATTGTTGTGGGTGAAGCTGAGTCTCATCTCCTCTGAAAGACTCTTGATGGTGCTGGGAGTGAAGGTGACATCGACATCTACACTCTCCTCGGCAGGCTTGATACTCTCTTCGAAGACGAAGGCGTTGGAAAAATCCTTCTGGAAGAAAATAGCAGAGTAGTCGGGGTCTGATACGGGCTGTTCGACTTTTTCAGAGAAATCGATCAAAGCGTTGACATAGGCATCTGTGCCGTGTTTTTTCTTGCCTAAGTAGCCATTGACGAGGAACTTGCCAAAGGTAAGTGTGGCGTCGAGCTTATCAGAAGTCAATCGTTTCAGAGTGAGATCATTGACGGAAGCCAAGTAACTATCGGTAACATTCTTGTCGCTTGTCAGGTCGTAGCCCGTGCTGTTCATCAGCACGTGCAGATACTTACCGTCGAGTGTGGAGAATGCCACTTTGTTGCTACCCTTGGCTTCTACCTTGAAGGCATAGGCGTCTGTAGCTGATGTGGAGAGTTTGACAGCTGAGCCGTCGTAAGCGAGATAGAGCTTCTTTCCCTCACTGTTGACGCCATAGATCTTATAGTACTTGCCGTCCTTGGGCAGGGTCACGTTAGTCTCCTTGTAGAAGTTGGCCATAGCCGTCTTCAGATTGTCGTCAGAAGGCGTTGTCTCGGCATTGACGAGGTCGGAGAGAGCCTTGCGTGCCTCACTGTCTGCAGCAGGATAGCCCACTCCGGTGATGGCCAGCAACGACTTGGCGGCCTTCATCGTTTCTGTGTCGGGCTCCTTGCTGGTGACATTCCATGTGTAGGTCACCTCTTTGTTCCAGTTGTCGTATTCCGGCACGTTGTAGAGCTCATTGTGGACAAAGCCCTCGGGGAGCGTCAGCGTCCACGTGCCCTCGTCAGTGACGTCCTTGCCGCCGTTGATCGTGCCGATGATCTGCTTGGCATCTGTCTCAGATTTTTTAAACGTGATGCCAATCTTTGCCTTGCCGTTGAGCAGTAAAGCCTGTCCGTCGCTCTTCACCGTGCCGACTGCATCCGGGAAGGTGATGGTGATGGTGCTCTTCAGCGACTTGCCTACGTAGCCTTCTGCCGGGTCTACAGAGACAGGATTGAACTGTGCGCGATCCTTTTTCACCGTGAAGGTATAGCTCAGTGCCGTGTTGGTGTATCCTTCAGCGTCCTCAATCATGTTGTTAGGAATACTGATGGTATAGCTTCCTTCATCTGTGAGCGCGCTGCTCGCACCGAGCGTCAGTGTAGAGCCACTGGCCGAAGCATTGAGGCTTTGTGTCTTGCCATCGGGGGTTGTCAGCGTGGCGGTACCACCTAAGAGAGATATGTTTCTGCCAAAGTCCAGACCGAAGGAAGAGAAGCTGCTCACTGTAGCACCGTCAGCAATGGTAGTACTGGTCGGTGTCAGCACATCTGCCTTTGGAGAGTACTCAACCGTCACAGTGTTGAAATGGGCTCCAGTGCCGGATCCGCTCACAAAGAACGAGACGCTGTGATAGGTTGCGCCGTCGGCCTTCCACTGGCAACAGAAATCACTGCTGGCAGTATTGAAGGTTCCGCCTTGGCCTTTTTCTATTCCAAAACCGCCCTGTATGCTGCCTTTGCCGACAGTGACGGAGAGAATCTTCACGCCTGAACCGGTCACGACCATGCGACTGTTGTCGCCCATGTCAAGTGTGTAGTATGTGGTGTTGCTGCTGCTGGTATGCTTGGCCAGCCAGTCTCCTGAGGCGTTGGATTCATCATTGAATTTCAAGGTGATATCACCCGAGGTGAAGCTTACGTCGGACACTTTGAGAGATGAGCCATCAGACGTCTCGAACGCAGAGGCAGGGTAGGAAGGAGACAGCGACCAAGGAGCAGAGAAGCTGAACGTTGCCTTCTTGACGGGAAGAGCCCATGCTCCTATGGAAAGGAATAGGGCGAAGAACAGTAAAACGTGTTTCATGGTTGTTAGGGATTATCTCATGTCTGGGTCGATTTCGTCTTTCTGGGTCTTGACACAGAGCTTCCACGTGCCGTCGACTTTGACGGGATTGAACATATAGGCTGTTTTGGCTGGCTCACCGGTGCCGGTCTGCTCAGCTTTGGCCCATGTTACGTTGTATCGTACGTCGTTGCAGCCCTCCAACTGGAAGGAGAAGAACTGACGGCTGTAGTCCAGTACGGGGAACATGCGGAAGCGACGGCGGAAACGGTCTGCGGTCTGCTTGCTCAGCGGCTTCACCTCTTTCGTGGAATCATTGTATTCATAGAGGCTGGAGAGCACGCGGTCTATCTGTCCGGCTTTGAGCTGAGCCATGGCATCGTCACAAAGCTTGAGCATTGTCGTGGTATCCTCATGGTTGAGTGTGCTGCGGAACTCGGCGACGCGCTCCTCGCGTGGCTGTTTTTTGTTGGAGCAAGAGGAGCAAGAGGCGAAGAAGCCAAACGTCAGCAGTGTACAAGCAAAAAGAATGTATTTCTTCATGATGGAATATATTTAAATAAGAAAAGAGGGTGTGCCTGCTCTTTAGTAGACACACCCTCCTGATAAGAGCTTATTCAGCTTCGAATGTTTTCAATGAATTAGTTGCCTTGTGTACGTACGACCTTTACGACGAGCATATCATAGAAGTCACCCCAAGTGTAGCTGATGGTTACAGGAATCTTCAGAGTGAAGTCGGTGACGTTCTCACCGTTGTTCTTGTAGTAGATAGCACCGAACACGCCCTTGTTAGCCTCGATGTACTCCAGCAGGTCTGCGTTCTTGCTTGCTGCATCGTACTGAGAGAGGTCGAACGTAAACTTGTGGCTACCCTTGTTGATAGTATTCTGACCATCGTAAGTGTAGAGCTCAGCCAATTCGGTAACGTTCTTCAGAGCCTCGAACTTGCCAGCGTGATGCATGTCGGTCAACACGTCAGCTGGGTTGACGTTCACGGTGATAGCGTTTACACCATAGTAAGCCCAGAACCACTTGTTAGCGCCTTCCATGCTCTGTCCGCGCCAGTCGAAGAGCTTCACGATATCGCTCAGATAGATAACGTTGCCGTTAGTCTTAGCGTCGACAGCCTCTTTCTGCTCCAACGGGTTGAGGTTGATAGGACGCTGCCAGCTTGCGAGGAATGTACCGTCGCTTACAGGAACAGCTACGCCGCAGTCGTTAGAAGCGATGACACCGACATAAGTGCGGAGCTCCTTGGCGATGTTAGCGTGATCCTTCTCATAGCCGATGGCGTTCAGAACGTCCTTAGCAGGCTGGTTATTGATCAGCTTCAGCTCACCAGTCTTTTGGTCGAGGCTTGCAATCTGAGTGTAGATGCCGTTGTACTCAGCATAGAGCTTGTCGTTGTAGAAAGCACCCTTGCCGTAGTCGATGGCGCAAGCGTTCAGATCCTCAGTCAGAGTAGCCTTGTTGTACTTATCAGTGTGATCCTTAACATACTTGTCATACAAGTGGTTGTAAGCACCGCTGGTGTGACGGTTAGCATCACCTGCTGTGATCGTGTACTTCTTGCCGTTCTGAGCAGTGATCTCGATGTCCTCTGGAACGAAGTAATACTTATAGGTATTCTTGATCTGAGGAGCATTGCCCTTGAATGTGGCTGCGATAGAGTTGTTGAAGAGGTTGATGTTGCCACCGTCGATAGGCTCATGAACATCGTTGACAATTGCGCTCCAGCCGTCGTCAGCACCAGTGGTCTCGTTGTACCAGTAGTTGTTGATCTTCTCTTTCAGAGCGATAGCTGTGTTAGCCTTACGAGTCAGGTCGGTTGTAACCTTCACGTAGATGTACTTGTACTCAGCAATCTTCTTGCCGACAACAGCCTGCTTCAAAACATAGCGGAAGTAGCGTGTAGCTTCAACCGGAGTAGTCTTTGCGTGGTGTGTCAGATTCTCAACTTCCTCAGGAGACAGAGTCCATGTCCAAGTGTGGTTGGTGGTACCCTGAGTGTTAGCAGAGTAGAAGAGGTCACCCAACTCATCCTCAGTATATGTACCGTCAGCATTCTTCTTGTAAAGCTTCAGCTGATCGATAGGATTACCCTGAGCGTCGTTGCTAACATTCTTCTGCAGTGTTTCAGGCTCATACATCGCGTCGAACTCATCCTTGGTAGTACCATTGAGGAGGTCAGTCAGCATGTACTTGTTGAACTGCGACCAGTTGGTGCTCAGACCATCGACTGCGTTGCAGAGGTCGAATACGCCCTTGCCGTCAGGATAAGCAGTCAGCTCAGCAACCTTGTCCTCAGGAGCCTTCTCTGTGATGTGCAGCAGGATGTAACCATCGAGCACAACGTCACCGTTGGCATTCTTAACGAGAACCTGTACCAAAGGCTCACGACCGATGGCAGCGCGGTTGTCCTTTGCAGGATTGCCGTTCTCGTCAACGTTGTTAGCCTTCAAGACGCCATTGGCCTGATCTTTCCATGTAGCATACTTGCTGTCGCCGGTCTTGTTGCCGTCAACACTGTAGTCTACGAGGTTGAACTCATAATGCAGACCCCATTCGCGCTCTTCGCCATAATTGAGGGTCTTGAGCTTGAATTCTTTGTTCAGAGTTGTGTAGTCCTGCTCCTGCATATGCAAAGCCAAGTAAGAAGAGAGATCGATCTCGCCGTTGTAGTAGAGTTCAAGAGCTGCACCACGTGAATCCTTAAGAGCCTCAGCCGGAGAATCCCAAACGTGAATCTGAGCGTTCTTGTCTACGAGTCCCTTCTCATCACCGGTCTGTGTACGCTTTGTGGCGTCCATCTCACCGTACATAGGCTTCTGAGACCAGATGATAGCTTCGAGCTTAGCCTGCAGCGGGTTGAGCAGAGCATAGTCAGACGTGATGATGGCGTCCTTGGTAGCGAGCTTGTTGTCCTTAGACTTCACCTGCAGAGCGATCGTGTTGTCCTTCTGATAGGTTGATGAAGTCGGTGTGGGGTTGAGCAACTCAGGATGTTCAATCTTGAGACCAGCGGTCAGGATACCGTTGTCGTTCATGAAAGCATAAGTGCCGTTGTCCTTCTTCTCAGGAGAAGTGACGCCGAGCTTTTCAGCAGCTGCACGGCTCTTGACATACTGTACCTCAGGCTCCAGCACATTGTAACCAACAACATCAGCATACTTAGTGTTGGCGTTGGCTGGGTTCATGTGGTACTGAACTGTCCATGTAGGACCATAGATGAAATCCTTCTCGCCAGAAACAGAGATAGGATCGTTAGGCAGTTTGTTAGACTGATAGTCCGTGATGTCGCCACCGACAGCCTTGCCCTGATGGTTCTTGATGCCACTTGGAGTCTTCTTTACCAGTGTGGTACCGGTGAGGTACGGATAGTTGACAGTCTCGATACCGTCGAGGTAGAGTTTCGGCATGAATACCAAACTTGTCAGGTCGCCGGTCAGAGAGATGACAACGTCATCGCTGTAGCCAGACAGACCGGAGAGGATCAGGTTCTTGGCGTTGGTGTCCAGAGTACCGGTGATCGTACCGTTGTTTGTGTCAGCGAAGGAGATGTCGGTGTCCTTAACCTTCTTGCCGTCCTTCCAGATCTCGAACTTGTGTGTCTGAGCGTTAGGAACATAGTACTCATAGGATGAAGCAGATGTGCTTGAGCCAGTATCGCCTTTGTCACCCTTGTCGCCTTTGTCACCCTTGTCGCCTTTGTCACCCTTGTCGCCTTTGTCACCCTTATCACCCTTAGTTCCAAGAGCATAGTAGGTGGTCTTGGCGCCATCCTTGTACCAGTAGCCATCGTCGCCGATGGTCCATGCAGTACCTGGCTTGCCGTCAGCACCGTCCTTACCGTCTTTGCCGTTGGTAAGGTTGAATGACTTACCGTCACTCAGAGTCACCGTGACACCATTGTCAGACTGTGCGACATTCGTAATAACCGAGCCTCCTTTGATCAGCTTCTCAATCTCAGCGATCTTGTTGGCATTTGCAGTGATTTGCTCCTGCAGGTTGTTGATGTCGTCATCGTAGTCCTTACAAGATGTCAATGATGTGGCAACGACCGTGAGGGCGCTGAGCATCATCACACTTAAAACTGTTTTTTCATACGATAAACTTTAATTGAACAACTATTTAAAATAGATATTATAAGTCTACATACTTTTGCAATCTCCGCCGGGGAGACACAATCTGATGGCAAATATAGGGATAATTCTTAAGACACGCAAATAAAATCTTGTCTTTTTCAAGGAAGGTGCTTAATTTTGTTGAAAATTAGCGGTTCCATCCCCTCGTTTAAGGCAGATTTCCATGCTTGTCCTACCGAATCACTCCATACCATACCTCTTTTCACTCTGCAAAATTAAGGTTTATTCTTCATAAAACAAAACTTTTGAGCGACTTTTTATCAACAAACCGAAAAATAGGTTACATCTATGTCTTTTTATCACTATGAAAGGGAATATTTTAACATTTGAAGTACCTCGTTCGTACTTATCTCACTCTGATTCACTGGTTCTGCAACTGCACTTGACCGACATCAAGCCGGCGGCCATCGCCACGGGCGGTGCTCATGGCGACACACCATGGACAGTAGGTCGCATGATGGCGTGGATGGAGCATGTCGCAGACGAAAAGGAGAGACAGGGGCATTTACGTACGGCGGAGACTTACCGAAGTACGGTGCGGCGGATGAAGAAGGGCAGACACGGGGATGCCGACGCACTCTTTGATGACTCGTGGATAGCGGACTTCGACGCGCAACTCCACAGGGATGGTCTGTCGCTGAACACGATTGGCTTTTACATGAAGCGTTTGCGAGCAGCCTGCAACCAAGCGCACGAGGCGGGACTATACCTGCCCAATGTCCTCTTCGACACTGTCTACACGGGCAACGCGCAGACGGCGAAGCGGGCTCTCGACGCTGTGACGATCAGCAAACTGGCGAGGATGGAACTGAAGAAGCCGATGCAACGTCTTGCTCGTGACCTCTTCCTTTTCAGCTTCTACACACGCGGGATGTCGTTCGTCGACATGGCGTACCTACGGCGGACCGACATCCAGCAGGGTATCCTTGTCTACCAGCGGCATAAGACGGGGCAGCGAATCAGCATGGCATGGCTGCCGGAGATGGAGAAGATCGTCGCGCGGCACCATGAAGACGGTCACCGTATCTGCTCCCTATTATTAAAAGAGGTGCAGCAGATGAACGCCGTGCCTTCAAAACAATGCAGTTTCGCGTCAACCATGCACTGAAGGCATTGGGCGGAGTGTTGGGTCTGACACGTCCACTGACGATGTATGTGGCACGCCATTCGTGGGCAAGCATCGCACAGGCCAGTCATGTACCACTGCCGGTGATCAGCGCAGCCTTAGGGCATACCTCGGAGCGTACCACCCGTATCTATCTTGAAGCCATCGCTGCCCATCGTGTGGACGAAGCAAATGAAAAGGTGATAGAGCAAATAAAAGGAGAGCTCCTATAGAGTTTTGGCCCAGCAATAGACGGCCTATATATAATGTGTATAATGCGCTTGCCTCAGGTCTCCAAGCTACATCAACATATCAACCAAAAATAAAAGTAATGTTTAACCGGGTCAACCAAATTAAAAATAAGGCCCGTCGTAGTCAACCTAATGTGTTAAACAATTGTGATGTTACCACAGTTTGGTAATGTCTTTACCATAGTTTGGTAATGTCTTTACCACAGTTTGGTAATCACATTACCACGCTTTGGTAATATCTCGATTCAAGGCACCGTTGCGTCTCCCCGGCGGAGATTGCAGTCGTCTGCTGTCAATAGGCATGCGGTAAAGTCGCGTGAATTGAGAGTTAATTTTATTAATTATATTGTTTAATTTAAATTTGTCGTATGAGAAAGACATTATTAAGTGTGATGATGCTCAGCGCCCTTACGGTCGCTACGACATCATTGACATCTTGTAAGGATTACGATGATGACATCAACGCCAACACGACTGAGATTAACAATCTCAAGACGCAGTTGGCTACGTTGCAGTCGGCATTGGATCAGGCAAAGTCAGAAGCTACTACTGCCCATGCCAACTTCGCAACAAAGGGTGATCTGAGTGATCTGAAGACAGAGATGGCTAAACTGGCTACTGCTGACGCTTTGCAGAAGGTTAAAGATGACCTGACAGCACTGATCAACGGTAAGGTGAGCCAGAGTGACTACGATGCTAAGGTCAAGGAGATTGAGACTGAGATCGACGGTATCGATAGCAAACTCAACACACTGGGCACAAGCCTGAACAATCTGGAGACTGCTCAGAAGGCTGCTGACGCTAACATCAAACTGCAGCAGACTGCTTTGGAGAACCTGCAGAAGGCTCTTGAAGAGGGCCTCGCAGCTAAGGCTAACCAGAGCGACGTCACAGCACTGCAGAATCAGATCAAGACACTGAAGGATGACATTAAGGCACTCTCCGGCTCAAGCTCTTCTCTCTCTGATCTGAAGAAGCAGATGGAGGACCTGAACAAGAAGGTGGATGAGCTCGGCACACAGATCAATGTGCTGACTGTCTTCGTTAAGCACGCTCCTGCTTCTCTGACCTTCATCCCCGACTACTTCACTGAGGGTATCGAGGCTGCTTTGGTTCCCGCATATGAGGGCGCTTACAGCGAGACAAGCGACAACAAGGCATTCACTACTAAGGGTGCTGCCACTGACCTGCTGTCTGGCTATGGCATCGCCCGCTACCAGGTGAGCCCGACGACAGTTGACCTTGTTGGCTCTAAGGCTGACTTCTATTCTTTGGCTTCTACTGTCCTGAGCCGTGCTGGCGCAAACTTGATCAGTCCGGTTAACACAGAGTTGACAGCCAATGTTCTGAAGGAAAACTACAAGGATGGTATCCTGACCGTTCCTTTCAAGGCTGACTTTGCTACTATCAGCAAGTTGGATAAGAGTAAACTTCCTGTTGCTGCATTGCAGATCTCTCGTGGTGACACCACTGGTACTTCTGACTACGCGACAGTTGTAGCCAAGACTTTCTCTGGTATGGTTGTTGCTGATAATGGTGCTCACAATGCTGTTGTGAAAGCTGATAACTGCCCACAGGGCGTTGACGGCCTGTACCACTTGTTCACAACATGGAGTACCATGACTGCTGCTAATGCCAACATCACTCACCAAGTTGCCTACAACAGCCATCTGAACCTTGACTCTATCGCTGAGGTGCACGTAACTGCTGACAAAGCAGAGCGTACGCTTTCTACTGCAGAGCTGAAGGCTCTGGGTCTGAAGGTGGTTTTCGTTCCTGTTGACTATACACAGGGTGGTAACAAGACAAGCGAGACCGCACATATCGAGCTCGAGACAGAGAATGGCCAGACAGTGGCTTATCCTCGCAACGTCACCGCTGACGGCAAGACCATTGAGGATAAAGTTGCCAACAACGCTTCTGTAGGCCGTGAGCCTATCGTTGTTGCAAAGGTCGTTGATGAGGCTACCGGCAAGAAGGTCTATGCTTGGGGCTATATCAAGATCAAGATCACTGCTCCTAAGCAGGCTATCTCTCAGATCACTACTGATCCTATGACCTTCACAGGTGATATCTATGACAATTGCAAGGATGCAGAGTTGACGACTACCTGGTCTCAGATCGAGGCTCTGGTTTATTCTAAGCTCAACATCTCTAAGGAGAACTTCGAGGCTACTTACGAGCTGGATGACAAAACTTCTGACGCTAAGCAGTTTGCGGTGAAGGACGGCGCATATGCTGAGGCTGCCAAGATTGGTGTCGTAAGTGAGAAGCAGGACGCAAATGATCCTACTACCAACATCCTGAGCTGGAAGCTGAGCGCTGAAACACTGAAGGCTCTGAAGTCTAAGGTTGCTGTCAACAGCAATGGTGTCAGCACCAAGAGTGTGACGGTCTATGTCCACTTCAAGTTGAAGGGCAGCACAGAGGCCAGCGAGGGCGTTTATGTTCCTCTGACGATCAAGGCCGGTCAGCTCCACTATGCTGTCGCTTCTATCGATGGTAGCAAGGTTCTTGCTCAGTGGTATAAGCTGAACTCTACCACCAATGCTACTTCTACATCCGGTGATGATGAGGTTCGTATCAACGTGCCTGTTCCTACAACAGCTGACAACAAGCTGGAGGCTACTGAGTTCACCCGTGACCTGCACAACTACTTCTTGAACAACACATTGAGCTACAAGCTCAACGATGAGACTCACTTCTCTGCTCTCAAGAATGGCAAGCTCGTGTTCAAGTTCATCACTCCTTCCACAAAGGTCGGCAATGCTACATTCAATGCTGATGAGGAGGGTGCTTGGACCGTTAAGGGTGTCTCTGGTACCACTTATACTTTGAAGGTTGCCAATGACCGCGAGATCGACATCGTGAAGATGGGCGATCAGGATGTTAAGACACAAATTGTTAGGGTGTCCAGTTCGTTGTGCCAATTTTAGCTCACTTTTCTGAGCGTCTT
>ERZ833963.1045-NODE-1045-length-36025-cov-6.894273_pt1 | contig 36025 bp, 29 predicted proteins | sample MGYA00519693_ERZ833963 | MGnify/ENA primary metagenome ERZ833963 (study PRJEB31850, sample SAMEA3708748) | human gut metagenome | biome: human gut; feature: human-associated habitat; material: faeces | place: China | collected 2014 ...
AGCACCTGACTCTTAATCAGGGTGTCCAGGGTTCGAGTCCCTGATGGTGTACCACCCTTGTGGTGTGCCACGAGGGTAAATAGTTGGTGTTTTTAACGGTGAGGGTCCACCCGTTCCCATTCCGAACACGGAAGTTAAGCTCACCAGTGCCGACAATACTTGTCTGGAGACGGACCGGGAAGATAGGTCAATGCCAACACAGAAGACCGCAGTCATTTGACTGCGGTCTTTTGCTATATCTGCACCGTTTTCCGCGCCGCTGTGATACAATGGCCCTGCCGTGGGATTTCAGACACGGCAGAAGAAAAATGCAGATCCGCTGTAACCTTTTGCGCGCAGCGGACTCTTATAGACAGAACATCAGGATGGGAGGGGCAAGGATGGACACGTTCGACGTCATATTTACAACCTACAGTCCGCTCGTGTTCCGTTACCTGCGCTCCCTGAGCGGAGATGCGGCTGTCGCCGAAGAGCTCACGGCGGAGACCTTCTACCGCGCCTACACCCATTTTGATTCGTTTCGCGGCGACAGCAAGCTTGAGACGTGGCTGTGCGCCATTGCGAAGAACGCATACCTCAAGGACTGCCGGCGCAGCGCGCGCACGGTCGGCGCGGACGCGCTTGATACCCAGCCTGCGGAGACGGACTTCGTCGAGCGCTTTCTTGACCGCGAGCAGGCGCAGCAGATCTACCGCCACGTGCACGAGCTGGGCGCGCAGTATAAGGAAGTGTTTTTGCTGCGCACGCTCGGCGAGCTGAGCTTCCGCGACATTGCGGACATCTTCGGCAGGTCCGAATCGTGGGCGAAGGTCACGTACTTTCGCGCCAAAAACAAAATCATCGAACGAATGGAGGGATCGACATGAACCCGATTACCTGCGGCATGGCGGCGGATCTGCTGCCGCTGTATCTGGACGGCTGCTGCAGCGCCGACAGCCGTGCGGCGCTCGAGGCGCACATGGACACCTGCCCTGCCTGCCGGGCGCAATACGCGCAGCTGCGGCGCGACCTGACGCCCGCTGCGCCCGCGGCGGAGGATCGCGGCACGGACACGATCGCCCGCGCTCTGGCGCGGAAAATGCGCCGCCGCAAGCGCTGCCTGCGCGCGCTCGGCGCGGTGCTGGGCGTGCTGCTGGCCGTGTTTCTCGTGTTCATCGGCAAGACCTTCGTGATCCTTGGTCAGTCGGGGAGCATTGCTTCTGCCGCGCTCCCGGCCGGTGCGACAGACCTCGCCGGGCGTGCGGTCAGCGGCAGCGCCGAGGAGGTCGGCGAGCATGTATTTGCGACCGGAACGGCGCGGCTCGTCGTCGCAGCGGACGTGCTGCCGGATGCGCCCGTGACGGTGCGGCTCTGGCAGGTGGGTGAGACGCGCGAAAACACCATGGTCGCAACCTTGGACGCAAAGCACCGGTCGTGCATCTTCACGAATCTGCCGCCGCAGACGCTCTACGCCGTCACGGTGGACGGCGCGCCGGATGTGCAGCTCACCGTGCGCAGCCGGCTCACGTTCCGGGAGGCGTTTTCCCTCATGCTGCAGGAGCTGTGAGCAGGGATGGAAACCGGACAGAAATCGCAAAAGCCCCGCCGGAAAACCGGCGGGGCTTTTGTGGGTGTTGCGAAAAGAAAGGGATCGGATCAGTATTTCTGCAGCGGGGCGTATTTCTCGTGCAGCGCTTCCTCGCGCTCGAGGTCGGACTCGATGCGTCTGTGGCGTGCGCGGATCTGCTCATGGGTGTGCATATGCGGCACCTTGTACATGTGGTTCTCCTCGACAGCCTCGAACAGGTACGGGCCGACGAAGGCGGGGTTCATGCCCTTGACTGTGATGTTGCTGTCGAACAGGCGGCGGTAATCCCAGTAGCTGTCGGTGGCGTAGAACGGGTCGCACGGGACGCTGTAGTCGGCCGGGCGGTGATCCTCGCTGTTGTGGATGTTCGTGTGCACATATTCGGGGCAGAACACGCTCACGCCCATCATGCTGTAGTCGGGGTCGTTCTCGGCGAGGTCGCGCACGGCCTCCGCGATGCAGACGGCGGCATGCTTGCTCGCAAGGTAGGCCGTATTGTAGCGCAGGCCGGTGATCAGGCCGGCGATGGATGCGGTGAACAGGAAGTGGCAGGGCGTGCCCTGCTGCTTGAAGATGGGCAGCACCTCGTGCACATAATAGGTCAGGCCGAGCACGTTCGTGTTCATGGCCCAGGCCCAGTCCTGAGGCGGATGGTTGTAGACCCAGCCGGCGGTGGCGATGCCGGCGTTGGCGAACATCAGATCGAGCTGGCCGTACTCCTGCATGACGCGCAGGATGCTGAAGCGGACCTCTTCATACTTCGTGACGTCGGTCTTGATGGTGACGACCTTCGGCGCGCCGGCCTTCTCGCAGATGGCCTTGGTCTCTTCGAGCCCCTCGGTGTTGATGTCGATGAGGGCGAGGCGCATGCCGCGCTTGGCGGCTTCCTCGGCGAAGGCGCGGCCGATGCCGGTGGCGGAGCCGGTGATGGCGGCAACTTTGTTCTTGAATTCTTTCATGTCTGGACTTCCTTTCTGTAGATCAGGATGGGATCGCGGGGCTCAGGCGAGACCCGGGAACAGGACGCACATGAGCGTGACGGCGGCGGTACCGACGGTCGTGGCGATGACGGTCGTCACGAACAGGGCGGGGTAGACCTCCTTGAGCTTCATGTGGCACATGGGCAGCAGCATGAGGATGCTGCCCGAATAGGGCATGGAGTCGAGCGTGGTGGCCGCAAACGCGGACACGCGGTGGATGGTGCTGGCCGTGAGGCCGAGCGCCTGCAGCTTCGGCGCGATGATTGGCAGCGCGACGAGCTGGCCGGTGGACGAGCCGCCGGTGAGCATGCACATGAGCGCCACAACGACCCAGCAGATGAGGATCGGCGCGATGCTGATGCTTGTGATGGCGGTGATCATGGACTGGAACGCGTCCGTGTTGGTGATGACGCCGGCGAAGCCGCAGATCGCGGCGACGGTCATCGTCATGGGCACGGAGTCTACAGCGCCGCTGTTGAGCATGGCCTTGAGATCCTTGCGGCGCAGCTGCGGCCAGAACAGCACGAGAGACAGCGCGATGGAGCACAGCAGGCAGATGTTGATGTTGAGCTTCCAGAGGTTGAACAGCAGGAAGAGGACGACCATCGGAATGAGGGCGACGATCAGCTTCGGCTTGCTGCCTGTGCTGTCATAACGCGGGTCGAGCGGGTGGAGCTCGAAGTGCTCGCCGCGTTTGCGGGCGCGGTTGATGAGCAGGTTCATGATGACGAGGATCGCGGCGATCTCCGCCGCCGCGCCCACGAGACCGGGCACCAGCGCCACATCGGCCGCCGTGCCGAGCACGGTCATGGCGGCTACGTTCGTGACCTGCGGGCTGCCGGGGACGGTCAGCGTGAAGGTGAACGAGCCCGCGCCCAGAATGCCGAGGATGAACTTCTTCGGGATATCGCAGCGCTCGAAAATGACCAGCGCGATCGGGTACATGAGCACGATGACGACGCCGGCGATGATGCCGCCGAGGTTGAGGATGGTGCCGATGACCAGGATCACAGACATGCCGATGAGGTTTTTGCCGGTATTGCTCATGTTCTCCTTGAGCAGGCGGTTCATGACGGTGTCGGCGATGGTGTAGGCGGCGCCGCTTTCCGTGTAGATCTTCGACTGCAGGCAGCCGAAGAGGATCATGAAGAAGAAGCCCTTGACGGCGGTGAACATACCGCTGACATAGTCGCCGACGAGACTGTCGATAAACGGCAGCGTGTTGCAGGCGATGACGACGCACGCGCCGGCAAATGTGGCCAGATAGACCGACCAGTCTTTATAGCAGAGATAGATAACGATCAGAAAACCGAGGATACAGCCGATGACGCCCAATGTTGACACCTCTTCCGATCGGGATTACACGGATTCGGCCTGCTTCTCGGCCGCATCGAGGGGCTTGCGATCCACCTTCGGGATCAGATACATGGACGCGACGGCGACGCACGAGAGCACGATGCCATAGATGAACGAGGCGGTGTAGCCGCCGGTGGAGGCAACGAGCGCGGCGCTGATGCGCGGCGTGATGAGCGTGCAGAAGATCATGTAGCCGAACAGGGCCACACCGTAGATGCCGCCGGCGTAGACCGGACCGTAGGACTTGTTGATCGTGACGGGGTAGACGCTGTTGGTGGCGCCGAAGCCGAGGCCGAGCAGCGCATAGCCGAGGTAGAACATGAACAGCGACTTTGCCGCGATCAGGCAGATGGCGGACAGGATGCACAGCGCACCGCAGATGCCGTAGACGTGCTTGTAGCTGATCTTGTCGCACAGCGCGCCGAGGAACAGGCGGCTGAGGGTGTTGGCGATGAAGTAGATCGACACGCCCAGCGTGGCCGCGCTCAGCGTGAAGCCTGCGTCGGTCATGTACACGGAGAAGCGCGGGAACATGATCATATACATCGTCGGGAAGAAGGCGGTGCACACGATCAGGTGCCAGATGGGACGGGTCTTGAGCGCGCGGCGCACGTTATAGCTCTCGAGCTGGGTCTCCGCGCTCGAGGCGGAGCCGGCAAAGCCGGCGGGCGTGTAGCCGACAGGCGCCTGACGGACGCCGAGCGCGCACACGACGCACACGACCAGGGACACGAGGCCGACGATGCGCAGCGTGGAGATGATGCCGGTGGACTGCACGAGCTTCGAGCAGATCGGCGCGAGGAAGGCGGACGAGCCGCCGGTGAAGGCCATGCACAGGCCGGAAACGAGGCCGCGCTTGTCCGGGTACCAGCCGGTGGAGACATAGGTAGCCACGGTGTAGGCGAGGCCGTTGCCGAGACCCTGCAGGAAGCTGAAGGTCACATACAGCAGCCACGGGGCCGACTGCGGCACGAAGCTGCTGGTCAGTGTGCCGAGCGGGAACAGCACGGCGCCGAGCAGCATGGCGTTTTTTGCGCCGATCTTCGACATGAGCGTGCCGCCGATCAGAGCGCCGGGCGTCCAGCACAGCAGCATGGTCGTGCTGACGTTTGCGATGGCGTCTGCGGTCCAGTTAAAGTGTGCCGCCAGCGGGGAAACAAATACGGCTGCAGAGTTGGTCACGCCGGTGATGAGCAAAATCACCAGGCAGCGGATCAGGATTCCAAGGCGGTTGCGATCCATATTCTCGATCGTCTTTTCCATCGAGATTCTCCTTTCTATCATTGACATGGTCCTGCGCTCCGGCAGCCGGGCAGACAGCCTCCGGAGCGCTCCGCACCGCCGCGACGGCCGGCTGCGGAGCTGCGTTCGTGTGTCCCTGCGGGATACACATCGGTTTTGTTCGGTTGTGCCCATTATATTTGCTTGACAGGAAATCGACAATGTTTGCCGTGCACAGTATCCGGTCAAAATTTTGTCATAGAGACCAATCCGCATTTTGCTCCGGAAACCGTTTTTGACGCAAAAAACCGGACCGGCAAGCTTTGCTGGTCCGGTTTTCAGGCTGCGGCCGCCGTCAGAAGGCGACGTTGTTGAGATAGCCGTCGATCAGGAAAGACAGCTGGAGCGAAAACAGCAGCTCTGTCGTCGAAAGGTCGATCCCGCAGATGGATTCGATCTGTGCGATGCGGTAGTTGACGGTGTTGCGGTGCAGAAAGAGCCGCTCGGAGGTGTGCGCCTTGTTAAAGCCGCATTTGGTGAATACGCGCAGCGTCTGGTAGAGCTCGGCGCTTTTTTCGCGGTCGTAGTGGATGAGCGTGTCGAGCGCGGGATGCCGGATGAAGGACAGCAGGCTTTTGTCCTCGACCTGATCGAGCAGCGCATAATACACGTAGTCCGAGAAAAAGAAGAGCTTCTGGTCCGAGCGCATCTGCTTGGCCAATTGCAAGGTCTGCAGCAGCATGTTATAGTGGAGTGAAAGCTGGTTGTTGGCCTGAAAACAGTTGCTGATGCCGACGATCAGCCGGTGCCCCTGCGTGTACTGCTCCAGCGCCGCGCGCTGCTCGGGCGTGATGGTGCCGCCGTCCGCCGCCGTCAGCAGCAGCACCAGATCGTTCTTGACCACCGAAAAGGCCGTCTTGCCGAAGATGGCCTGCATATCCGGAATGAGGCGGGATTTGTAGTAGGCCGGCTCTTTATAATAGACCGGCCGGATGATCGCCAGACATTTCTGCTCCGGAAAGCTCAGCTTGGCCAGCTTCATGCGGCGCTCCATGTCCACGTTCTGCGCGCCGGCGAGCATATCGGCAAAGATGTTGTTGAGCTGGGAGGCGCGGTAATCGATCCAGTTGCCGTTGTTGTTCCTGACGATACGCTCCTTTGCCGAGCTTGACAGCAGCGGGATGATCTGCTGCTCGGCCGCGCTGAACATGCCGGTCTTGCTCACGATGATGACGTAGCCCATCATGAAATTGTCGTAGACGATGCGCGTGCACAGCAGATAGCGCTGCATGTGCTCGCAAAAGAGCGTGAAGGGCTTGTCCGAGAGGGAATACTCGTTTTTGCGCCGCCGGTCCTCGATGTACTCCATTAGAATATCGCTGCAGTATCCCTGCTCGATGCTCCGCATCCACAGCGGGTAGTCCACATAGAAGTTTTTCGTCTTGGCCACGAGCTTTCCCGTGCTGTCGATCACGACGAACAGGTCGCCGGTGACGTCGGTCATTTTGGTCAGCACCCGGTCCAGCTCCGCACCGTTGCAGAGCATATACAGCACCTGTGTATAGAGCTGCTGGTCGGACTGCTGGTAGCTCAGCAGCTCCTTTACGGTCTGAAACAGCACGGCAAATTCACCGCGATCGATCATGGCGCTGTTCGTCAGTCTGTCCGCCAGCTCCGGCGGCAGCGTGCCGTAGTACAGCAGGTTGGTCGGCAGTACGGTGTCCGGTGTCAGCTGCCCCGCGTCGGCAAAATAGAGCGTTCCGGCCTGCACGTCGCTCTGACCGGAGGCGAGGATGTTGACGTCCACCAGCTCGCAGTCGGAACGAATGTCGATGTACATGAGCATATGCGGCTGACTGGCCGAATGCAGCTTTGTGATCAGTTCGGAAAATTTCACGGTCGTGCCTCCTCGGATATACTAAAATTGTTAAAAAAATATTTAACTCAATTATACTACACGCAGGGGTGCGGGCGCAACTGCTGCCGTTGTGCTGCGTGACAAAAAGGCAGCGGGTCGTTGTGCACGGCACACAACGGCGGTCGTTTCCGCGTCGGGCGGGAGCGTTGTGCACGGCGGCGGGATTGTCTGTCCCGCACAAAATCAAGCTTTTTTTGGTGTTTCATGCATATGGAAATTCGCGAAACAGATGGTTAAAATATTTGCAAAGGCACGGATGCGGCGGCAGAATCCGCATCCAATGTCGTTCCTGCACAAGCAGACAGCATCGGTTTCGGAATCCTCCAAAGAAAGAGAAGAAACGCCTCATGAAGTACGAAAAACTGTTTCAGCCCGGAAAGATCGGCAACCTTGAGCTGCGCAACCGCGTCGTTATGACGGCCATGGGCGCGCTCATGGGCGACTGGAACGGCTGCACCACGCCGGAGCAGATCCGTTTCTATGAGGATCGCGCCAAGGGCGGCTGCGGCCTCATCATTCCGGAATTCACCTCCGTGGACGCCGACAGCGGCCATTGCAACCCCATCCAGCTCGGCATCTATGACAGCCGGCAGATCAAGAGCTTCCAGCTCATCTGCGAGGCGGTGCATCGCCACGGTGCGAAGATCTTCATCCAGCTGCATCACGGCGGCCGCGAGGCGCCCCCGGCCTGCAACGGCGGCCGTCAGGCCATGGCTCCGAGTGTGGAGCTCAACTCCGTCGTCGGCCGCGCGACCATTCTGCCGCGCGAGATGACCATTGAGGACATTGACAATCTGGTCGGGAAGTACGTGCAGGCGGCGGTCAACTCCGAGCTTGCCGGTGCCGACGGTGTCGAGGTCCACGCGGCGCACGGCTATCTCGTGCAGCAGTTTTTGAGCCCTTACACCAACAAGCGCACCGACGAATACGGCGGAAGCATGGAAAACCGCTGCCGCTTCCTCGTGCGCATCCTCACCGGCATCCGCGCCGCCGTCAGCCGTGATTTCGTCGTCGGCGCGCGCATCAACGGCAATGACTTCGTCGAGGGCGGCAACGATCTCGCTGCCTGCACCGAGATCGCCAAATACCTCGAGCCGTATGTGGATTACTTCAATGTGTCCTGCGGCGTGTATGCCAGCGCACCGACCATGATCGAGCCGTGCTACAGCCCCGAGGGCTGGAGAAAGGATCTGGCCAAGACCATCAAGGCCGCTGTGCACGTGCCTGTCATCGCCGTCAACACCATCAAGCACCCCGAGACGGCCGAGCGCTTCCTGCAGGAGGGCGTGAGTGACTTTGTCGGCATGTCCCGCATGCAGCTGGCTGATCCCGAGGTGGTCAAAAAGGCCATGGCCGGCCGCGAGGATCTCATCCGCAAGTGCCTCGGCTGCATGAACTGCAACAAGTCCGTCGTTGCGGGCAAGAACCTGCACTGCGCCATCAACCCCGTCACCGGCCGCGCCACGGTCTACGGCGACGAGAATCTGGTCAAGACCGGCGCCGGCCGCACGGTCGCGGTCGTGGGCGGCGGCCCCGGCGGCATGCAGGCTGCGCTCCTGCTGAAAAAGCGCGGCTATTACCCGGTCATTTTCGAGAGCCGTGACCATCTCGGCGGCAGCGCCGTGCTGGCTTCGAAGGCACCGTGCAAGGGCATGGTGGCCGAGCTCATCGAGACCATGAAGGCCGAGATGAAGGAGTACCACATCGAGGTGCGCCTGAACACGCCCGCCACGGTCGAGACGCTGCGCGCGCTCGATCCCTACGGAGTCGTCGTCGCCTGCGGCGGCGATCAGATCGTGCCGAACATTCCCGGTGTGGACCGCAGCAACGTTTACTATATCGAGGATGTGCTTTTGCGCCGCGTCTCCTTCGAGGGCAAGAACATCGCCGTCATCGGCGGCGGCCATGTCGGCCTTGAGGTCGCGCACTTCCTGTGCGACAACAACAAGGTCACGGTCGTTGAGATGCAGAAGGAGGTCGGCGTCACGATCTACCGCACGGCGCGCTACAAGCTGTTGTCCCTGCTCGCCGAGAGCGGCGTGGAGGTCCTGACCGAGCACGCCATTGCCGGCGTGACCGACGGCGCGGTCGAGCTCAGGAAGACCGACACCGGCGAGACCGTCACCCGCCCGGCCGATATCGTCATCATGGCGCTCGGCAATCGTCCCGACAAGAGCTACGAGCAGCAACTCAAGGATGCATTCGACAAGGTCGTCTTTGTCGGCGACGCCAACAAGGGCGGAACGATGGCCGATGCCACGCTCAGCGCCTACGAAAACTGCTGGTTCTTCTAAACCATACTGAATTTTTTATAAAAGGAAGGCTTTATTATGAAAAACAATCTGTTTGATCTTTCCGGCCAGGTCGCGTTCTGCTGCGGCGGTTCCTCCGGTCTCGGCCTTCAGTTCGCCAAGGCGATGGCCAACGCGGGCGCAGACATCGCGCTCGTCGCCCGCCGCACCGACCGTCTGGATGAAAACGCCAGGGAGATCGAGGCGGAATACGGCGTCAAGGTCTATCCGCATTACATGGATCTGCAGGATTCCAAGAGCATCACGGACTGCGTCAGCGACGTCGTTGCGCATTTTGGCAAGATCGACATTCTGGTCAATGCCGCCGGCATTCCGGGCGGCGGCGACCCGGCCACGCTCACGGATGAGTACTGGCTCAACGTCATCAACACCGACCTCAACGGTCAGTTCTTCACCTGCCGCGAGGTCGTGCGCCAGTCCATGAAGCCCAATCAGTACGGCCGCATCATCATGGTCTCGTCCATCCACGGCGTCTGCGGCCGCAAGGGCGTGGACACGGCACCGTATGCGGCGGCCAAGGGCGGCATCGTCAACCTGACGCGCTCGCTCGGCAACTCCTGGGCGCGCGACGGCATCACCGTCAACTGCATCTGCCCGGGCTACTTCCCGACGGAAATGACCGCGGCCTACATCGACGCACCGTTCTTCAATCAGGCGCACCTCGAGTGCTGCCCGATGGAGCGCCACGGCAAGACCGGCGAAATGGACGGCCTGTGCACCTACTTTGCCTCCCCGGCCTGCAGCTACACCACCGGCCAGATCGTGTGTGTGGACGGCGGCTGGAGCGCCATCTGATCTCTGCCTGATCCGGCTTTCGCCGCGGCGCATAGCGGCGAAGCCGTTCCTCTCCGCGTCGGGCGGCTGTGTATGCCCGACCGCCCGGCGCGTCATGTTTCCCGTATCACCATGCGCATTTCTTCCTTTCATTTTCCCCCCCACTCCATGGCATACGTCCCTTCTTTTTCTTTGCGCGGCAGCAGTTTTTGCTGCCGCGCAAGGCGTTTTGGGGCATTGCGTGCGCCTTGCGCTGCGCGGCGATTTGTGCTATCCTGCGCGTGGGGTGATACGATGAAAATTCTCATGATCAACGGCAGCCCGCATCCGCGCGGCTGCACATACACCGCCCTGCACGAAATGGAGCGGGTGCTGCGCGCAGCCGGTGCCGAGGTGCAGATCCTGACCGTCGGTGACGAGCAGATGGGCGGCTGCGTGGCCTGCGGCGGCTGCCGTGCGACCGGGCGCTGCGTGCGCGGCGGACTGGTGAACGATGCCATCGACGCGATGGAGACGGCCGATGCGCTCGTGCTCGCGTCCCCGGTGCACTATGCCGGGATCTCCGGCGCGATGTCGGCCTTTTGCGACCGGCTGTTTTATGCCTCCGACGGCTGGGCAAACAAGCCCTGCGCGTGCGTTGTCTCGGCGCGCCGCGCGGGCACGACGGCGGCGCTCGATCAGCTGGTCAAGTACCCGATGATCTCGAACATGCCGGTCGTCTCCTCGCAGTACTGGCCGATGGTGCACGGTGCGTGCCCGGAGGACGCCGCGCAGGATGCGGAAGGGCTGCAGACCATGCGCCAGCTCGCGCGCAACCTGCTTTGGCTGGTGCAGTGCATCGCCGCCGGTGACGCGGCGGGCGTTGCGCGCCCGGAGACGGAAGTGCGCACATTCACCAATTTCATCCGCTGATTTTCGGCAGTATGACAAAAGACCAGCCGCCGCAGGAAATGCCTGCGGCGGCTGGTCTCGTATTTGGGGAAGTGTGTTCAGCCGCGCTTTTTCACCCGGCGTTTGCCGGTCATGTGCTCGACAGTCAGGCACAGCACGGTCGTGCGCGGGATGACCGCCGTGGAAAACGGGAAGTCCGGCGCGCGGTACTGCGCCATGAGCACACGCAGCGCGTGCTCCTTGCCGCTGTCCGGCACGACGGTGATGCGCCCCTGACCGATGACGCTCTCATACGTCATGGTGCAGTTGCCGTGCTCGTCATCGAGGATGAGGCCGTGGCCGCGGTCCATCTCGAACGATGCGTTCGGGTTTCTGGCGATGAGGTCATACTTCGTGCCGGTATCCGCACCGTGAAAGTACAGCCGGACGGTCCCGCCGTCGGCCTCAAGGCCGAAGTTCAGCGGCAGGATGTAGGGAAACGGCTCGTCGTGCAATGCGAGGCGGCACACGTCGCACCCGCGCATGACGGCGATGAGCTCGTCAAAATCTGTGATCTCGCGATCTGCTCTGCGCATGAAAATGCTCCTTTCCGATCAGCCGATGGGTGTGCCGAGGCGCGCCAGCACGTCCTGAAAATACTCCGGCAGCGGGCAGGTGAACGTCACAAGCTCGCCCGTGCGCGGATGCACGAAGCGCAGCGCGCGCGCGTGCAGGCACTGTCCGCTCAGCCCCTTTTCCGGGCGCTTATGCCCGTAGACAAGATCGCCGAGCAGGGGGTGACCGATGTGCGCCATGTGCACGCGGATCTGGTGCGTGCGGCCGGTCTCAAGCTCGCAGCGGATGTGCGTGTAGCCGTTGTAGCGCGCGATGACCGACCAGTGCGTGACGGCGCGGCGGGCGTTTTTTTGCGTCACGGCCATGCGCTTGCGATCGGTCGGGTGGCGGCCGATGGGCGCGTCCACCGTGCCGGCATCGTCGCGCAGATTGCCGCAGACGACGGCCTCATACGTGCGGGCCATGGTGTGGTCGGCCAGCTGCGCCGAGAGCGCGAGGTGCGCGAAGTCGTTTTTCGCCGCGACGAGCAGCCCCGACGTGTCCTTGTCGATGCGGTGCACGATGCCCGGCCGCCGCTCGCCGCCGACGCCGGAGAGACTCTCCCCGCAGTGGGCGAGCAGGGCGTTGACGAGCGTGCCGTCCTCGTGACCGGGCGCGGGGTGCACGACCATGCCGCGCGGCTTGTTGACGACGATGAGATCCGCATCCTCGTACACCACGTCCAGCGGCAGATCCTGCGCCACGAGCTCCGAGGGCGCGGCATCCGGCAGCGTCACGACAAACGTATCGCCGGGGACGGTTCTGTAGTTTTTCTTCACGGGCGCGCCGTCTTTCGTCACCGCGCCCTGCGCGAGCAGCCGCTGGGCGGCGCTGCGCGTGAGCCCGGGCAAAGAGCGCGCGAGGAGAGCGTCGATCCGCTCGGCGCTCTCCTGTGTTTGAATCGTTCGTTGTTCCATTAGAAATCCGAAAACTCCGCCAAAATGTCGTCGAGTGAGTACGCTGCGCCGTTGGCACTGCCGTCCGTGGCATCGTCCGGCTTGGGCGTTTCCGGCTCGGCGGGCGCAGCAGGTGTGCTGTTGAGATAGGCCAGCAGCGGATCCGCCGCCTCGGCCGCAGGCTGCGCCGCCGGTTTGGGCTGCGCGGGGGCTGCCGGTTTGGGAGCCGGGGCTGCCGCCTCGGGCGCGGCGGGTGTCACCGGCTGCGCGGCGACGGGCGCGCGGTCCCACGCGGCGAAGAGATCGTCCTTCGCCGGCGCGGCTTCCTGCGCGGCGGCAGCGGGCCCATCGCTCGGCGCGGGCTTTGCGCTCGCTTCGGGCGCGGCGGAGGGCCTGCGCTTTGCGGGCAGGTGCAGCCTGCGCGCCTTGGGTGCATCATGCGCTGCACCGGTGCGCTGCCTGCGCGCGGCTTTCGGCGCGGCGTCATCCGCACCGTCGTCCCCGCGGTAGAAGATCACGTGCAGGCACAGCGTGATGCCGGCCACGACGATGAACACGTCCGCCAGATTGAACACGGCAAAGCGCACGAAGAGGAAATTGAACATGTCCACGACGTAGCCGCTGAGGATGCGGTCGATGCAGTTGCCGACCGCACCGGCGAGCACCAGCACGACCGACCAGCGGCCGACCTTGCCGTGCACGACGTTGCGCCGCAGGCAGAACACCGCGATGGCGGCGAACACGAGCGTGAAGATGATGAAGATCCAGTGCGGCGCGTGCTCGAGCATGCTGAACGCGGCGCCGTTGTTGTGGATGTTCGTCAGCTCCAGCACGCCCGGAATGAGTGTGACGTGCCCGGTGTCGAGCGCGATGTTGACGGTGACCCAGTATTTGAGCCCTTGGTCAGCGATGAGGATCAGGATGGCTACGATGGCATACCACATAGCGGTTCCTCGCTTTCGGATCAGGATTTTGGGATCGGGTGATTACTCCGCCTGCTGCGCGGCCACGACCGCAGCACAGCGCGGGCACAGTCCGGTCTCGGGGTCGGCCTGCTCGGAGTGCATCCAGCAGCGCGGGCACTTGACGCCGGGCGCGTTGCGCACGGAGATGTGCAGACCGGGGAAGTTCGTGCCGGTGCCGGTGACGGCGTCGGCCGGCACATCATCGCCGATGAGCGCCTGCGATACGATCAGCAGCTCCGGCAGGTTCATGCTCTGCACGTCGTCGAGCGCGGCCTTGGCGGCGTCATCGTCGGCGCGCAGCGTCACGGCTGCTTCGAGCGGCTTGCCGATGCGCTTTTCGGCGCGGGCGGCCTCAAGCACACCGTTGACGTCCGTGCGCACGCGGATGAGCTGATCCCACCGGGCAAGCTCGCTCTCGCTGAGCGCGTAGGCGTCGAACGGCTGGTTCATGACGTTGAGCAGCACGTTGCGCGCGTCGTCCTCGGCACGGTGCGGCATGGCCAGCCAGATCTCGTCGCAGGTGAAGGCAAGGATCGGCGCGAACATCTTCGTCATGCTGTCGAGGATGAGGAACAGCGCCGTCTGCGCGCTGCGGCGCTCGAGTCCGTTGCGCTCGTCGCAGTAGAGGCGGTCCTTGATGATGTCGAGGTAGAAGCTCGAGAGCTCCACGACGCAGAAGTCGTTGATCGCGTGCGAGACCACGTGGAACTCGTAGTTGTCGTATGCCTTGGCCACGCGGCGGATGAGGTCGTTGAGCTTCGTGATCGCCCAGCGGTCGAGCGGGAGCATATCCTCCGGCGCGACGAGATGCCCGGCGTCAAAGCCGTCGAGGTTGCCGAGGCAGTAGCGCGCGGTGTTGCGGAACTTGAGGTAGTTTTGCGTCAGCTGCTTGAAGATCTCCTTGGAGCAGCGCATATCGGCGTGGTAGTCGGCGCTGCCCGCCCAGAGGCGCAGCATATCGGCGCCGAACTCGTTGATGATCTCGGCCGGGTCCATGCCGTTGCCGAGGGATTTGTGCATGGCGCGGCCCTCACCGTCGACCGTCCAGCCGTGGGTCAGGCACTCGCGGTACGGAGCGCCCTTGCCGAGCGCACCGACGGCCACGAGCAGCGACGACTGGAACCAGCCGCGGTACTGGTCGCCGCCCTCGATGTACATATCCGCCGGCCAGAAGCCCTGGTCGCGCTGCATGGCGGCGACGTGGGTAGAGCCGGAGTCGAACCAGCCGTCGAGCGTGTCGGTCTCCTGCGTGAAGTGCTTGCCGCCGCAGTGCGGGCAGGTGAAGCCTTCGGGCAGGATGTCGGCCGCCGGGCGGTCGAACCAGGCGTTGCTGCCTTCCTTTTCAAAGAGCTTGGCCACTGCCTCGATGCTCTCCTCGGTGCAGATGGGCTTGTGGCAGTCGTCGCAGTAGAACACCGGGATCGGCAGACCCCAGCGGCGCTGACGGGAGATGCACCAGTCGGCGCGCTCGCGGATCATGGCGGCCATGCGCTCCTTGCCCCACACGGGCAGCCAGCGCACGTTCTCGCACGCGGCGACCGCGTCCTCCTTAAAGGAGTCCACGGAGCAGAACCACTGCGGCGTGGCGCGGAAGATGATCGGGCTCTTGCAGCGCCAGCAGTGCGGATAGCTGTGCACGATGTCCTCGGATGCGAAGAGCGAGCCGGCCGCCTTCATGTCTGCGAGGATGACGGGGTTCGATTCCTCTGTGGACATGCCGGCGTACTTGCCGGCGTAGTCGGTGTGGCGGCCCTGATCGTCCACGGGCACGACCATGTCCATGCCGTAGCGCTTGCAGGTCAGGTAGTCGTCGGCACCGAAGCCGGGCGCGGTGTGCACGCAGCCGGTGCCGGAATCCATGGTGACGTAGTCTGCCAGCACCAGACGCGAGGTCTTGGGCAGGAACGGATGGTCGGCGAGCATGTTCTCAAAGAATTCGCCCGGGTGCTGCTCGAGCACCTCGTAGCTGTCGAAGCCGCCGATGTGCATGACCTTCTCGGTCAGCGCGTCGGCCATGACGTACACCTCACCGTTGGGCGCCTGGACGAGGTTGTACAGCTCGCGCGGGTTGAGCGCGATGGCGAGGTTGCCGGGCAGGGTCCAGATCGTCGTCGTCCAGATGACGAAAAAGAGCTTGCTGTGGTCGACGTCCGGCAGCTTGCCGAGGTCGTCGTGCATCGGGAACTTCACGTACACGGTCGTGCACGGATCGTCCTGATACTCGATCTCCGCCTCGGCGAGGGCGGTCTCGTCGTGGGCGCACCAGTACACCGGCTTGAGCCCCTTGTAGATGTGGCCGTTGCGGTACATCTTGCCGAACACGCGCACCTCTTCGGCCTCGAAGCCCTTGTTCATGGTCTTGTAGGGGTGCTCCCAGTCGGCGACGACGCCCATGCGCTTGAAGCCGTCCATCTGGCGGTCGATGTATTTCTGCGCATAGTCGTGGCAGGCGCTGCGGAAGTCGGCGATGCTCATGGCCTTGTGGTTGAGCTTCTGCTCCTTGATGATGGCGCTCTCGATGGGCATGCCGTGGTTGTCCCAGCCGGGGATGTAGGGCGTGTAGTAGCCGCGCATGGCATAGGAGCGGACGATGAAGTCCTTGAGCGCCTTGTTGAGCGCGTGGCCCATGTGGATGTTGCCGTTGGAGAACGGAGGGCCGTCGTGCAGACTGAAGCGCGGCTTGCCGTCGTTCTTTTTGAGCATTTCGTTATACAGATCCATGTCGTTCCAGCGGCGGAGCATCTCGGGCTCACGTTTGGCGAGGCCGGCGCGCATGGGGAAGTCTGTTTTCGGCAGGTTGATCGTGGCGTTGAAATCGTTCTTGGACATGGTAAAGATCGTTCTCCTCTCAGAGTAGTTTTCCGTTAAAATTGTGCAGGGCGGTACGGCACCGGCCGTCCCGCCCTGGTTGATTGCTGTTCACTCAGCTGTTGTGCAGAAAGTGATAGAGCTGCGTGGCGTCATCTGCTGCACTGTCGGCCGCGGTGTCGTCGGTCTCCACCGGCTGCGCCTCCACAGGGGCGGCGGACACGTGGGCTGCTTGCGCAGGCTGCTCGACGGCCGGGGCTTCCGGCTGCGCGGGCTGCTCGACCGGCGCGGACACCGGCTCGGCCGGGGCTGCGCTCACGCTCGCCGGCTGCGCAGCAGGCTGCGCGGCCGCGGTTTTCGACCCGGAGAGCTTATCCAGGTACTCGAGCTGATTCATGCACAGATTACGCACATCTTCCAGAAATTTTGCGCAGGACGTTTTGGCGTTGAGGAGTTTGGCTTCCTCGTTGGCGGTTTCGTGCTGAAGTCCGCCAAGTATTCGGTCGGACGTGTTCTTGGCCTCGCTGAGTATCTTGTCAGCGCGGGCCTGGGCATCGTCCTCTATCTGCTTGCCGACCTTCTGGGCCGACAGTATGGCCAGACGCATGGCGTCTTCGCTGGCGCGGTACTCTTCTATCTTATCGACCAGCACCTTCATCTTGCCCTTGAGCACAGCGATCTCCTTCTGCGCGTTGGCAAGCTCGGTGGCCACTTCTTCCTGATAGTTCTGCACAGCGGCCATGTCGTAACCGCCGAACATCGCTTTTTCAAAGGTTTTTTCCCGAATATCCTGAGGAGTCATGTTGGAAAGTCCTCCATTCTTTCTAATGGTATACTACTCGCGGGGCTGTCAGAGACAGTATGCCCGAATGTTACAGGTGAAACTCGCCCGACTCCATGTCGTCGAGCTGGTCGCCCATGAGGTCAACGTTGAACGGCGTGATGATATACGTTGCGCTGGCGACGCGGCGGATCTTGCCGTCCTGCGCGTAGGCGACGCCGGACAGGAAGTCGATCAGGCGGCGGGCGATGTTCTTGTCCGTCTGCTCCAGATTCATGAGCACGGCGCGGCGATCACGCAGATGGTCGGCGATCTCGGCCGCGAGCTCAAACTGCTTGGGTGCGACGAGTACGACCTTGAGCTGGCCGCCGCTGTTGAGGTTGACGACCTTGTCGGCCACGCGGCTGTCGCCGCGGGCGGTGTAACCCGGCGCGGGGCGCTCGGGTTCTCTCACCGGCTCGGAGACCGGGTCGTCGCGGATGAAGGAGCTCTGCTTGGCGGCGGGCGCCGTGCGGCGCGCCGGCCGTGCCGGAGCGGGACGCTCGGGCGCGGGTGCTTCCGCGACCGGGATCGCCTCATCCTCATCGTCGAAAAACTCGTCGTCGTCATCGTACGGACGCGTCATTTTCTTCAGTTCATCCAAAAAGCCCATGCAGGGTCCCCCTTTATCTACCGGCGGCCGCTGTGTTGCCGCTGTGTTCTCTTTTCAGGTGCGGCGGGCGGCGCTCAGTGCCGGGAATAGTCCCGTGCGCCGAAGATCGACGAGCCGACGCGCACCATGTTCGCACCGGCGGCGATGGCGTCCTCAAAGTCCCCGCTCATACCCATGGACAGAAAGTCCATAGAAACATTATCGTATTTTTTTCTGCCGATGTCAACAAAAAGCTCGTGCATTTTCGTAAAATATGCATGATTTCCGTCGGAAGTTTCTGCCACGGGCGGGATCGCCATCAATCCGCGCACGCGAATGTGCGCGCAGGCGGCGGCGGTTTCCAGCAATTGCAGCAGTGCGTCGGGGTCGACGCCGCTCTTGGCGGCCTCACCGCCGATGTTCACCTCCAGCAGGATATCCTGCACGATGCCCTGCATGGCGGCGCGCTTTTCGATCATGGCCAGCAGCTCCGGCGAGTCCACCGACTGGATGAGATCGACCTTGCCGACGACCTGCCGCACCTTGTTGGTCTGCAGGTGGCCGATGAAGTGCAGCGGTGCGCCGGTGTAGGCACCCTCGGCGAGCTTTTCGGTCATCTCCTGCACGCGGTTTTCGCCGCAGGCGTCGATCCCGGCGGCGACGGCCTCGCGCACGCGCGCGGCGTCGTTCATCTTTGTCGCTGCCACAAGCGTGATGTCCGCGCCCGTGCGCCCCGAAAGGCGGGCGGCGGCGTCGATGCGCGCGCGGATGGCGGCGATGTTTTCGGCAATGGTGCTCATTGTGGGTGGTGCCTCCTTATTTTATGACCTGTCCGTCGGACAGACCTTTGCCGCTGACGACGATGTCGTTGCCGGCGCGCAGGGCGTTGCTGTCCGTGCTCTGGGCGACGAGACAGTAGCTGTCGGTCTGGTAGATGATCTCGATCGGTTTTTTCTCCAGCTGCGCCGCCGTGACGACGTAGACGAAGGTCTGCCCGTCGTCGTCCATGTGCACGGCCTTGAGCGGTACGCGCAGACCGGTGTGCTCACTGTAGACGACGTCGGCCGTGGCCTTGCGCATGGCCAGCGTGTCGGCCAGCGCGTTGTTGCACGCGAACACGACCGCGACCTCGCCGCTGCCGTCCGGTTCGCTCTTGCTGAACACGGTGGCCGAGATCGTGCCGCTGTAGTGCTGCGGGAAGTCGAGCGTGGCGCTGCCGCCCAGATTCAGGCGGTCGGCGTCGGCCTTGCTCATGACGGCGGCGAAGTACCACTTTTTCGCTGTGACGAGCTTGCCGATCGTGTTTGCGGGCGTCGAGGGGCTCGTGTGCTCGAGCGCGGCCACGCCGTCGGGCGTGAGGTTTTCAAGCGCCGCCGGGCTCAGCGCCTCATAACCGTCCACCGTGGAGGTGAACAGCCCTGCCGCCGGTGCGGTGATGCTGCCGCGGCCGACGCCGGCCTTTTCCAGCTGGTGCAGCTCGGCGTTGAGCGCGTCGAGATCGCTCTGCGAGACGGTGCCCGTCGAGGCGCCGAAGAGCAGCGAGCTGAGGTCCATGCAGATGTCGTCAAGCTCGGACGCGCTGCCCGCGGAGACGGCGGCGTTGAGCTGCAGGATGGCGCTGTGGACGCTGCTGTCAAGCTCGGATGCACCCGAGGCGCTGCCCGCGCGTGACAGCAGGCTCGAGACGTAGGCGATCTCCTTTTTGAGCTCGCGCGCGCGGCTGGCGCTGTCGAGCGCGGCCTTGGAGTCGACGCCGATGGCGATCTCGCCGCCGCGCGCGACCTGCTTGCCGTCGTCCACGGACAGGGACAGAAACTCCTTGTCCGAGGCGATGATCTGCTCCTCGCGCACGACGATGCCGCTGGCCTGTCCGCCCTCGCTGACGGTCACGAGCACCGCCGGTGCGGTGGAATACGACTGCTGCGTGGAGCGAAACAGGTACACGCCCAGATACACGGCCATGGCCGCGAAGAGCACGAACATGGCGATGTTCGTAAAGGTATTCGTTTTCTTCAAAGCCTGCCCTCCTTCCGGTGGGGGGCGGCGGGGAGATCACGCCTGCAGCTCGAGCGTCACCGCCCGCACCGGGGCGACCGTCGAGATCGCGTGCTTATAGATCATCTGCTGGCGGCCGTCGGCCTCGATGAGCACGGCAAAGCTGTCAAAGCTGCGCACGATGCCGCGCAGCTGAAACCCGTTCATGAGAAACAGGGTCACGGGGATCTTCTCCCGCCGGATGTAATTGAGGAATGTGTCCTGAAGATTCTGTGTCTTTTGCATGATCGCCGCTCCTTTTGCCGGAGCGGACGTATATCGACTTATCATAGCACAAACTGCCGCTCCGTGAAATAGTGAATTTATACAAATCCGGCGAAAATGGCAGTTTTCTCCGCATCTGTACAGGCCACTATTCTATACCGCGTCCGGCCAAGAATTGCGTCGAACGGCGGCAGGCCAGGTCCATGTCCGGCGTTTTTTCGTGCCGCAGCCAAAATAGCTGCGCATCGCGCCGCAGCCACGTGAGCTGGCGCTTTGCGTACTGCCGCGAGGCGAGCCGGATGGCGTCCGCAGCCTCCTGCGCCGTCGCCTCGCCGCGCACGGCGGCCACGGCCTCCTTATAGCCGATGGCCTGCATGGCCGTGCAGTCGGCCGGGATGCCGGCGGCCAGCAGCGCGCGCACCTCGTCGAGCAGCCCCTGCTGCATCATGGCGTCCACGCGCCGGTCGATGCGCGCATAGAGATCCTGCCGGTCTGCGAACGTGAGCGCGATCTTCGCCGCGTCGTAGCGCGGCGGCACGGCGCGGGTCTCGGCGTCGTGCTGCGTGATGGTCTTGCCCGTGAGGATGTAGACCTCTATCGCGCGCACGATGCGCTTTTTGTCCGCGGGGTGGAGCTTTGCCGCCCGCTCGGGGTCAAATTTGCGCAGCTCACCGAGCAGGCCCTCGCCGCCGATCTCGTCGTAGCGCTCGCTCAGCTCCTGCCGCAGCGCGGTGTCGGCCGTGCCGTCGGCAAAGGTGCGCCCGGCGATGAGCGAGTCGATGTAAAGCCCCGTCCCGCCGACGACGATCGGCAGTTTTCCGCGCGCGAGGATATCGTCCACGCAGGCGGTCGCTTCCGCCGCGTAGCGCGAGACGGAGTAGTTCTCCGTCGGGTCGGCGATGTCGATCATGTGGTGCGGCACGCCCTGCATCTCCTCCGGCGTGGGCTTGGCCGTGCCGATGTCCATGCCGCGGTAGATCTGCATCGAGTCGGCCGAGACGACCTCACCTCCGAGCCGCTGCGCGAGCATGACGCCCAGCGCGGTCTTGCCCGAGGCGGTCGGGCCGGTAATGACGACCAGTTTTGGCTGCATCCGGCAGCCTCCTTTCCATAAGAGAGAATTCAGAAAGATTTTATTGAAAAGTATTAGAAATGTGTTAAAATGAGACCATATCCCAGTATTCAAGAAGGTGAACCCATGAAGATCAAAATTTCTGCCGACAGCACCTGCGATCTCTCGCCGGAGCTGATCGCGCGCTACAACATCGGCATCACGCCGCTGTACATCGTGCGCGGCGACGAGACGCTGCGCGACGGCATCGATGTGCGTCCGGAGGAGCTCTACGCCTACGCGAAGGCCACGGGCAAGCTCTGCCAGACCGCAGCGGTGAACGTGTCGGACTATTATGCGTATTTCAGCGCGGCGCGCGCCGAATATGACGCCGTGATCCACTTCACGATCTCGAGCGATATGTCCGGCTGCTATCAGAACGCCTGCATCGCGGCGCGGGAGTTTACGAATGTCTACCCCGTGGACGCGCGCAACCTCTCGACCGGCATCGGTCATCTGGTGCTCGACGCGGCCGAGATGGCCGCGCAGGGCATGGATGCGGCCGACATCGCGGCGGCGCTGGAGAAAAAGCGCGAGAAGCTCGATGTCAGCTTTGTGCTCGACACGCTCGATTATCTCGTGCGCGGCGGGCGCTGCTCGTCACTCGCGGCGCTGAGCGCCAATTTTCTGCATCTCAAGCCGTGCATCGAGGTCAAGGACGGGAAAATGGGCGTCGGCCGCAAGTACCGCGGCAAGCTCGAAAAGTGCTATGTGCAGTATATCGAGGACCGGCTCAAGGGCCGCGACGATATCGACTGCCACCGCATCTTCATCACGGATTCCGGCATCGACGAGGCCACCTGGCAGGAGCTCGAGCGCGTCGTGCGCGCGTGCCAGCCGTTTGAGGAAGTGTACCACACACAGGCCGGCTGCACGGTGTCGAACCACTGCGGCCCCGGCTGCATGGGCATTTTGTACTACCACAAGTAAATAAAGTTGTACAGTCTGACAGGGAGCGCGTTGCGCTCCCTGTTTCTCTGCCCAAAAGGATTACTTTTGGGCAGAGAACTGCGGCCTGACTGCATCGCACGCGCTGTCCGCCTGCGGCGGACGGCGCGCACGTTTGATCAACCGAGGGGGAGCGCATCGCGCTCCCTGCTTTTTTTACACGATGCGCTTAAAGAGCTTGTCCAGCTCGCGGCGCGTGAGCGTCACGGCGACGGGGCGTCCGTGCGGGCAGTATTTCACCTCGCCCGCGCACACCGCGTCCGCCAGACGCAGCAGCTCCTCGGGCTCTGTCTGCCAGCCGGCCTTGATGGCCGCCTTGCACGCCACGGTCTTGAGCACCTCGTCGCGCACGGCCTGCGCGTCCGTGTGCGCGCCGTGGCGCAGCTGCGCGCAGATCTCCTCGAGCGCGGGCAGCGCATCGCCCGCGTCGATCTGGGCGGGCACGCCGCGCAGGATGTAGTCGCTGCGGCCGAACGGCTCGAGCGTGAAGCCGAGCTCCGCGAGCGTGTCGCCGTGCTGCTGCAGCACCTCCGTGTCGCTCGCATCGGGCGTGAAGGGCAGCGGCTCGAGCAGCGTCTGCGACGGGATGTCGGCGGGGTTCTGGCGCAGGCGGTCAAAGTTGATGCGCTCGTGCGCCGCGTGCTTGTCGATGAGGATGAGCGTATCGCCCTTTTCCACGAGGATGTAGGTGTGCATCGCCTCGCCGATCAGGCGGGCGGGCGGCGTCTCCGGCGGCACGGCGCGCGCGAGCGGCGACGGGGTCTCTGGTTCGGGCTCGAGCGCGGTCTGCACACTCTGCACGACCGGTGCGGCCGGTGCGATCGGTCTCGGCAGCTGCGGCGCTGCGGGTGCGGGCGGTGTGAACACCGGCGGCGGGGTCACGCGCGGCGCGGCAAAGGCCGACGCCGTCGGCGAGCGGAACGAGACCGCCTCCTCCGCCGGGGCGGCGGGGGCATAGGTGCGCGCGGTGGAAAACACCGGCGCCGCGGGAGCTGCGCTCCGGCTCGGCGCGGCGGGCGGGAAGGGGTCCGCCTTGGGCGCGGGCGCGGATACCGGCTCGGGCTTGGGGGCTGCCGGCTTCGGCACGGCAGCTGCGGGGGCGCGCTCTGCCTCGAGCGCTGCGCGCGCGCCGTAATACACGGCGTCGAACACCGCGCGCTCGTGCGAGAATTTCACCTCGGTCTTTGCCGGGTGGACGTTCACGTCCACGGCCGCGCAGCTGAGCTCCACATACAGCACGCACGCGGGAAACCGACCCACGAGCAGCGTGTTGCGGTAGGCCTGCTCGAGCGCGGCCTGCAGCGCGGTGGATCTGATCCAGCGGCCATTGCAGAAGAAATGCTGCTGCGCGCGGCTGCCGCGCCCGGCGGCGGGGGAGGAGATGAAGCCGTGCACGCGCACACCGTCGACCTCGCTCTCACAGGGCAGGAGCGTCTTTGCCAGCTCACGCCCGAGCAGACTGTACACGCAGCTGTCGAGCTTGTTGTCGCCGGGGGAGAAAAACAGCTCCTCCCCGTCGCGGATGCAGCGCACGGACACATCCGGTCGGCCGAGCGCACACCGCAGCGCGGCGGCGGCGCAGGCGGCGCCCTCCGCGCGGTCGGTCTTGAGAAACTTGCGCCGGGCGGGCGTGTTGTAAAACAGGTCGCGCACGATCATCGTCGTGCCCTCGGGGCAGCCGGTCTCGTACATATCCTGGATCTCGCCCGCGTCGAGCGTCATGTGCGTGCCGCCCGGCGCGCCGCGCCGCCGCGTCGTGAGCGTGATGTGCGACACGGCGCTGATGGCGGCCAGCGCCTCACCGCGAAAGCCCATCGTGCCGATGGCCTCGAGCCCCTGCGCATCGTGCAGCTTGCTCGTCGCGTGGCGCAAAAACGCGATGCCTGCGTCCTCGGGCGTCATGCCGCAGCCGTCGTCGGTCACGCGCAGGTAGGTCGCGCCGCCGCCGCGCAGCTCCACCGTCACGGTGCGGGCCCCGGCGTCGAACGCATTTTCCACCAGCTCCTTGACCACGGAGGCGGGACGCTCAACGACCTCGCCCGCGGCGATCAGATCCGCAAGATGCGGAGAGAGAATTTGAATATCGGGCATGGTTTGCCCTCCTTTGTGCACAGTCAGCGGGAAGCGAGCCTCCCGCGCGTATATTATAAAGGATTGGCATTGAAAATTCCACCGCGAAATGCTACAATATTCTATCACACTTCAAATTTTACCCGGATATATCCGGACAGGCAGGAGCATTGCATGAGCTATCAGAGAGTAGAGATCCCCGAATCGGACATCCAGCACCAGCTGGACATCTGCGCGCAGCTGCGCGCGCATTTTTCTGCCGGCGGCCGTCAGCCGCTGGCCATGGTCGACACCTACGGCTGCCAGCAGAACGAGGCCGACAGCGAAAAGCTGCGCGGTTATCTGCGCGCCATGGGCTTTGATTTCACGCAGGACGAATTCGCGGCCGACGTCGTCGTCATGAACACCTGCGCCGTGCGCGAGCACGCCGAGACGCGCGTGTTCGGCAACGTCGGCGCGCTGACGCACACGAAGGCGCGCAATCCCGAGCAGATCATCGCGGTCTGCGGCTGCATGGCGCAGCAGGCGCACGTGGCCGAGAAGCTCAAAAAGTCCTACCGCATCGTTGACCTCGTCTTCGGACCGCACGAGCTGTGGCGCTTCCCGGAGCTGCTGCACAGCGTCTGCACCGAGCACCGGCGCGTGTTCGCCATCGATCCGGCGGACGGCAGCGTCGCCGAGGGCATCCCGCGGCAGCGCGACGGCAGCGTCAAGGCGTGGCTGTCGATCATGTACGGGTGCAACAACTTCTGCACCTACTGCATCGTGCCGTATGTGCGCGGGCGCGAGCGCTCCCGCCACCCGGAGGAGATCGTGCAAGAGGCGCGCGAGCTCGTTGCGGCGGGATATAAGGACATCACGCTGCTGGGTCAGAATGTCGATTCCTACGGCCGCGACCTCGACGAGGACGTGGACTTTGCCGACCTCATCCGCAGCATCAACGCCATCCCGGGCGACTTTGTCATCCGCTTCATGAGCAGCCACCCGAAGGACGCAACGGAAAAGCTCTTTCGCGCCATGGCCGAGTGCGAAAAGTGCGCGCACCAGATGCACCTGCCTGTGCAGAGCGGCAACGACCGCGTCCTGCACGCGATGAACCGCGGCTACACGCGCGAGAAATATCTGGCGCAGGTGGCGCTTGCGCGGCAGTATATGCCCGACCTCGTGCTCACGACGGACATCATCGTGGGCTTTCCCGGCGAGACGGACGAGGAGTTTCAGGACACGCTCTCGCTCGTCGAGACCGTGCGCTATGACGCGATGTTCACCTTCATCTATTCGCCGCGCGTCGGCACGCCGGCGGCAAAGATGCCCGACCCCTACACCCGCGCGCAGAAGCAGGTGCGCTTTGACGCGCTCGTCGCGTCGGCCAACGCCATCTCCGAGCAGAAGCACCGCGCCTATGAGGGCAGCGTGCAGCGCGTGCTCGTCGACGGGGCGGACGGCCGGGGCGACTATCCGCTCACGGCGCGCACGAAGGGCGGCCGGCTGGTGCATATGCGCGGCGACGAGGCGCTCGTCGGGCAGTTCGTGGACGTGAAGATCACCGGCAGCAATACCTGGGCGCTCTACGGCGAGGAGGCGTGACATGGCGGAACTGACGCCGATGAAGCGGCAATATTACGATATCAAGCAGCGCAATCCCGACTGCCTGCTGTTTTTCCGGCTGGGCGATTTTTATGAGATGTTCGACGACGATGCGCGCCTGGCCGCGCGTGAGCTCGACCTCACGCTCACGACGCGCGACCGCAACGTCGAAGACCCCGCCGAGCGCACGCCCATGTGCGGCGTGCCGTACCATTCGGCCGAGGCGTACATCGGCCGCCTGATCGCCAAGGGCTACAAGGTGGCCATCTGCGAGCAGATGGAGGATCCCGCGCTTGCCAAGGGGCTGGTCGAGCGGGACATCATCCGCATCATCACGCCCGGCACGGTCACGGAGTCGTCGATGCTCGAGGAGAACAAGTCGAACTATCTCGGCGCGGTGTATCTGAGCGCACAGTCCGGCGGCACGGCGTTCTGCGACCTCTCGACGGGGGAATTCTGCGCCGCGAGCTACCCGGCCGACGCCGTGAGCCACATCCTCAACGAGCTCGGGCGCTTTGCCCCGCGCGAGGCCGTGTGCGCCGATGCTGCGGCGGAAAACGACGACATCCGCACCTTCCTCACCAAGCGCCTCGGCAGTCTGGTCGAGGCGGGCGGCGACCGGTTTGAATACATGGCGGCGGCTGCGCGCGTGTGCGAGCAGTTTGACGCGCAGAGTACGGATGAGCTCGGCCTCGGCGAGGCGCCGGCGGCCGTGTGCGCGGCCGGCGCGCTGCTGGCCTACCTGCACGAGACGCAAAAGTGCGACCTCGGCCACATCCGGCGGCTGGAGCTGCTGGGCGACGACCACTACATGGAGCTCGACTACACCACGCGCCGCAATCTGGAGCTGACGGAAAACCTCCGCTCCGGCGAAAAGCGCGGCAGCCTCCTCTGGGTGCTCGACAAGACGAAAACGCCCATGGGCGGCCGCCTGCTGCGTACCTGGGTCGAGCGTCCGCTGCTGAGCCCCGTGCAGATCCGCCGCCGCCTCGGCGCGGTGGAGGAGCTGGTGGGCGAGAGTGTGCTGCGCAGCGAACTGATCTGCTGCCTGCGGGAGATCGGCGATATGCAGCGCCTCGTCTCGCGCGCGGTGTACGGCTCGGCCAACGGGCGCGACCTGCACGCGCTGGCGCTCTGCTGCGCGCAGCTGCCGCAGCTGACGGCGCTGCTGCAGAACGTGCACAGTGCGGCGCTGCGCGACATTGCGCAGATGGACACGCTGGCTGACCTCTGCACGCGCATTGACCGCGCGATCTGCGACGAGCCGCCGTTTTCCGTGCGCGAGGGCGGTATCCTCCGCCCCGGTTACAGCGAGGAGGTCGACCGCCTGCGCAATGTGCGCGATCACGGCGCGCAGACCGTCGCCGAGCTCGAGCAGCGCGAGCGCGAGCGCACGGGCGCAAAGAAGCTCAAGGTCGGCTACAACAAGGTTTTCGGCTATTATATCGACATTCCCAACAGCGCGGGCATCACCGAGCTGCCGGAGGACTATATCCGCAAGCAGACGCTGGTCTCGAGCGAGCGGTATTTCACACACGAGCTCAAGGAGCTCGAGAACACGCTCCTGACGGCGCGTGAGCGCATCGCGGAGCTGGAATACCAGCTCTTCAACGAGGTGCGCCAGCTCGTCGCCGACGAGGTCGCGCGCGTGCAGGCGGCGGCGGATGCCGTGGCGCGGCTCGACGCGCTGTGCTCGCTGGCCGAGACCGCCGTGAAGAACAACTACGTCTGCCCCGAGGTGGACCTGTCGCGCACGCTCAACATCCGCGAGGGGCGTCACCCCGTCGTGGAGCAGGCGCAAAAGGACAGCCTCTTCGTCCCGAACGATACGTTCCTCAACGATGCCGATGACCGCGTCGCCATCGTGACCGGACCGAACATGGCCGGCAAATCCACCTATATGCGCCAGACCGCGCTCATCGTGCTCATGGCGCAGATGGGCTCGTTCGTCCCGGCGAAAAGCGCCGTCATCGGCGTGGTCGACCGTGTGTTCACGCGCATCGGCGCGTCCGACGATCTCGCCGCCGGGCAGAGCACGTTCATGGTCGAGATGAGCGAGATGGCCAACATCCTCCGCCACGCCACGGCGCAGAGCCTGCTCATCCTCGATGAGATCGGCCGCGGCACCTCGACGTATGACGGCATGGCCATCGCGCGCGCGGTGCTCGAATACTGCGCAGACCCCCGCCGCCTCGGCGCCAAGACCATGTTTGCCACGCACTACCATGAGCTGACCGCGCTCGAGCAGACGCTGCCCGGCGTGCGCAACTACAACATCACGGCCAAAAAGCAGGGCGGCACGCTGCTGTTCCTGCGCAAGATCGTCGCGGGCGCAGCCGACGACAGCTACGGCATCGAGGTCGCAAAGCTCGCCGGCGTGCCGGACACGATCATCACGAAGGCCAAGACCTACCTGCGCGAGCTGGAGTCCGGCGCGGCGCAGCCCGCCGCCCCCGCGCATCCGGCGCAGGACGATGCGCAGATGACGCTCGGCGACGCCGCCGGAGACGTCATCGCCGAGCAGCTGCGCGCCATCGACCTCAACACCATCACGCCGCTCGAGGCCATGCGCCTGCTCTTTGAGCTGCAGCAGAAAGCGAGGGGCTGATATGCGCAGAGCCAAAGCAGAGTGGAGCGATCCCATGCCCCGCGGCGCGCGCATCGCGGGCTGGGTCTATTTTCCCATCCACGTGGCCGTGCTGCCGCTGACGATCGGCATGCTCCTCATGGCGGTGCTTGGTGAGCTGCCGTCGGACGTGACGTGCAACGTCTGGTATTACCTCATCGGCCTCGTGTTCACGCTCGCCGTCATGTGGCGCTTCCTGCACCGCAGCTATGACACGATGGCCGGCAGCATCCTGCGCTGCATCGGCATGATGCTTGCCGCCTACGGCATCGACGTGCTGCTCTCTCTCGTGCTGCAGCTCGGCACGGGGCTCATCGGCGAGCTGCCCGTGCCGAACAACGACGCCGTGACCGGCCTTGCCAATACGGACTATAAGCGCATGATCGCCGTCGCGGTGCTCATGGCGCCGCTCGTGGAGGAGTGCCTGTTTCGCGGCGTGGTCTTCGGCACCATCCGGCCGCACAGCCGCTTCTGGGCGTATGCCGTGTCGATCGCGCTCTTTTCGCTCTACCACGTCTGGCAGTACGTCGTCATGTACGGCGATCCGAAGCTGCTGCTCTCGGCGCTGGCGTATGTGCCGGTGTCGGCCGCGCTCACGTTCTGCTATGAGCAGACGCGCTCGATCTGGCCGCCGGTGTTTTTCCACATGTGCATCAACGCGCTCTCCCTCGCGGTACTCGCCGGGTGAGCGCAGAAAAGATCCGCCGCTTTCCGACTCCGGAAAGCGGCGGATCTTTATGCTTCGGTTTTTTCGTACACGCAAAACTGATAGCCCACGCCGTCATGCTCGGCACGCGGCTCGGCGGACACGCAGCGCCACGCGGGGTCTGCGTCCAGATCCGGGAAAAACACGTCCGAGTGGGGCGCGGCGTCGATTTTTGTGACGTATACGCGCGTCATGTGGGGGAACATCTGCCGGAACACACTGTCTCCGCCGATGACGAAGCAGCGCGCGTGCTGCGCGGCGGCGGCCACGGCCTCGTCCGGGTCGTGCACCACCTGCGCGCCCTCGATCGTGATGTTCCGGCGCGAGAGCACAAAATTTTCGCGGCCGGGCAGCGGCTTTCCGCCCGGAAAATCCTCCAGCGTGCGCCGCCCGACGATCACGGCGGCGCCCATCGTCAGCTCCCGGAAGCGGCGGCGGTCGGCGGGGATCACGAGCGGCTGTGTGCCCTTGGCACCGATGCCCCAGTCGGCATAGACGGCAACGATCGCATCCATGGCAGGCCCTCCTTACACCGCGATGGGGATCTTCCCCGTGAACTCGCTGTATTCGTAGCCCTCGACCTGGAAGCTGTCGCGGGTGAAGGCGTAAAAATCGTTGACGGACGGGTCGATGACAAACTTCGGCGCGGCCTTGGGTTCGTTTTGGATGATCTGCTTGATGACCGGCACATGGCGGTCATAGATGTGCGCGTCGGCAATGACGTGCACCAGCTCGCCCACCTGCAGCCCGGACACCTGCGCAAACATATGCACGAGCACGGCGTACTGCACGACGTTCCAGTTGTTCGCCGCGAGCATATCCTGGCTGCGCTGGTTGAGGATGGCGTTGAGGGTGTTGCCCGAGACGTTGAAGGTCATCGAATATGCGCAGGGGTAGAGTGCCATCTCGTGCAGATCCTCGAACGTGTAGATGTTTGTCAGGATGCGGCGGGAGGCGGGGTTGTGCTTCAGGTCATAGAGCACGCGGTCCACCTGGTCGAATTCGCCCTCGGGATACTGGTGCTTTACGCCGAGCTGATAGCCGTAGGCCTTGCCGATCGAGCCGGTCTCGTCGGCCCACTGATCCCAGATGTGGCCGCGCAGGTCGTGGATGTTGTTCGACTTCTGCTGCCAGATCCACAGCAGCTCGTCCACGGCGGTCTTCCAATAGGTGCGCCGCAGCGTCAGCAGCGGAAACTCCTTGGACAGGTCGTAGCGGTTGACGATGCCGAACTTCTTGACCGTGTGCGCCGGAGCGCCGTCGTCCTCCCAGTGGGGGCGCACGGTCCGGTCGGTATCCCAGACGCCGTTTTCCAGTATGTCGCGGCAGTTGCGGATGAATACCTCGTCTGCGTAGCTCATAATTCGGCTCCTTTCGAAAAAACAATGACATATCAGTTTATCACACGGACGGCGGGGTTGTAAATGGCGAAAGCCGAAAACGCGCCGCGCCGCAGTTATTTTACGAAAGGCCTAAAAATGCCGGGTAAATTTGGTCAAAATGCCACGGAGATTTGACACGTTTTTTGCACACAGACCGTCCCGTTTCCGGCTGCGGGATGCTATAATCAAAGGAGCGATACCCCAAATCATGAAACGGAGGATATCACATGAAGCACATGAAGAAATTGCTTTCTCTGCTGCTGGTGCTTTGCCTCGTGCTGAGCCTGAGCTGCACGGCATTTGCGGCCGAGGCGGCAAAGCCGCTGGACGGAAAGACCGTCATCCTGCACTCGAACGACGTGCACGGTGCGATCGATCTGTACGCGGCCATGGCAGCCATGAAGGCGGACTATGAAGCGCAGGGCGCGGAAGTCATCCTTGCCGACGCCGGCGACTACAGTCAGGGCACCGTCTACGTCAGCGTCAACAAGGGCGCGGACGCGGTGACCATGATGAACGCGACCGGCTATGACGTTGTCACCCTCGGCAACCACGAGTTTGACTACGGCTATGCGCAGCTGGCGGAGAACATGAAGGCCGCCAAATTCCAGGTCCTGTGTGCCGACGTGCTCGGTGCCGACGGCAAGACCATCTATGACGCCAACACCATCATCGAAAAGGGCGGCGTGAAGATCGGCTTCTTCGGTCTCGAGACGCCCGAGGCGCAGACCAAGGCCAACCCCAAGCTCATTCAGGGCCTGAAGTTCCTCGCCGGAGCGGACGGCAAGGAGCTCTATGACTGCGCGGCCGCACAGGTCGCAGACCTGAAGGCGAAGGGCGCAGACCTCGTCGTCTGCCTCGCGCATCTGGGCGTGGACGAGAGCTCCGAGCCCTACACCTCCTATGATCTGGCCAAGAACGTGCAGGGCATCGATTTCATCATCGACGGCCACTCCCACACCGTCATGACCGCCGGCCCGAACGGTGAGCACATCCAGTCGACCGGCACGGCCTTTGCCAACATCGGCGTCATCACCATCGACAACGCCACGAAGAAGATCGTCGGCAACGAGCTCAAGGCCATCTGGCACACCGAGAAGAATGCCGACGGCAAGTCCGTCACCGTCGTTGACTACAAAACGCGCGACGAAAAGGTCGCCGCGGCCGCCAAGGCCATCATCGACCCCATCGACAAGGCCTACGGCGAGAAGTTCGCCGTGAGCGAGGTGGCGCTCAACGGCGCGAAGGCGCCCAACGGCAACCGTGACTCCGAGACCAACCTCGGCGACCTGATCACGGACGCCATGCTCTGGAAGGTGCTTGCCGACGCGGAGATCACCGTTCCGGAGGAGAACGTGGTCGCCATCACCAACGGCGGCGGCATCCGCGCGAGCATCGGCGTGGGCGACGTCACGAAGAAGGACATCAACACCGTGCTGCCGTTCGGCAACACGCTCGCCGTGGTCTACGTGAAGGGCTCCGAGCTGCTCGAGGCGCTCGAGGCCAGCACGTACTGCACGCCGGAATCCATCGGCGGCTTCCCGCAGGTGGCGGGCATGCAGTTCACGGTCGCGACGTATGAAACGTACGACAAGAACGACGAATCCTATCCGAACTCCACGTACTACGGCCCCAAGACCATCAACCGCGTGACCATCGGCTCGATCAACGGCAAGGACTTTGACCCCGAGGCCACCTATGCCGTCATCACGAACAACTTCGTGGCCGGCGGCGGCGACACGTACTATGCGTTTGCCGCAGCTACCAACCAGTTCGACACCGGCCTGCCGCTGGACGAGGTGGTCATGGAATACATCACCAAGGAGCTCAAGGGCGTGATCGGTGAGACCTATGCCGAGCCCGCCGGACGCATCGTGGTCGATCAGGGTGTCGCCCCGGCGATCGCCGATGTGCAGAGCATGGTCATGGGCGAGGCTTCCTATACGGCCGAGAGCTACAAGGCCTATGCCGCCGTTGAGGCCAAGCTGGCCGCTGCCAAGACCGAGGCCGAGCGCGTGGCGCTGTGCGCCGAGCTGCGCGCCGCGGTTTCCGGTCTGAAGGTTGTTGAAAACACGTTTGACGACGCCACGAGCGGCTGGTATAAGCCCGCTGTCGACTTTGCGCAGGCGTCCGGCCTGATGTCCGGCATGGGCGACAACAAGTTTGCCCCCGACGTCACGACGACCCGCGCCATGGTCGCGCAGGTGATGTATGAGCTCGCCGACGAGCCCGACGTGTCCGATCTGACCTGCCCGCTGAGCGATGTCGACTCCACCGCGTGGTACGCGGATGCGGTCACCTGGGCCTACAACGCCGGCGTGGTCAGCGGCTATGAGGACGGCACGTTCCGCCCGGGCCGCGCCATCACCCGTCAGGAGATGGCCGTCATGTTCTACGGCATGCTCTTCGGCACGGATTCCATCCTCGTCGAGGATGACATCAAGATCGCCCTCGGCGCGTTCAAGGACGGCGACACGGTCGCTTCCTGGGCACGCGAGGCGGTCGCTGTCTGCTACATCAGCGGGATTATGGTCGGCGACAACGGTTCCTTCAAGCCGACCGACCTGCTCAGCCGCGCGCAGCTCGCGCAGGTGTTCCGCAGCTTCTACGAGACGCAGCTGACCTTTGTGCTCGACGAGCTTCCGGCCGCGCCTGACCAGCCCAGCACGCCCGAGCAGCCGAGCGTACCCGAGCAGCCCAGCATGCCCACCGCAGCGTAATTGCAATCCCCCCCGCCCGCACGGAGACCCGTGCGGGCGGTCTCCTTTTTGTGCGTTTTGCGCATGGGATCGTGCTTGACAATTCCGGAAAACCTTTTACAATATAGGGCGAACCGATCTGAAGAGTCTACAAGGAGGTTTTTGATATGAATCTGAACAAATATCTGGACATCGCACCCGAGGTGCAGCAGGCGCTCGCAGACGGCCGCCCGGTCGTCGCGCTCGAGAGCACGATCATCTCGCACGGCATGCCCTATCCGAAAAACGTCGAGACGGCGCTGCTCGTCGAGCAGACCCTGCGCGATAACGGCGCAGTGCCCGCCACCATCGCCATCCTCGGCGGCCGCCTGAAGGCCGGCCTGTCCAAGGAGGAGATCACCTACCTCGGCAAGACCGGGCGCGGCGTCGCCAAGGTCTCGCGCCGCGACCTGCCGGTCATCTGCGCGCGCGGCATGGACGGCGCGACCACCGTCACCACGACGATGATGATCGCCCACATGGCGGGCATCTCCGTCTTTGCCACCGGCGGCATCGGCGGCGTGCACCGCGGCGCCGAGACGACCATGGACATCTCCGCCGACCTGGAGGAGCTGGCGCAGACGCCGGTCATGGTCGTGTGCGCGGGCGCGAAGGCCATCCTCGACCTCGGCCTGACGCTGGAGTATCTGGAGACGAAGGGCGTGCCCGTGCTCGGCTACGGCACGGACGAGCTGCCCGCGTTCTACACCCGCGAGAGCGGCCTCGGCGTCGACGCGCGCGTCGACACGCCGGAGGATCTGGCTGCGATCTTCCAGGCACAGCGTGACCTCGGCCTCAAGACCGGCATGCTCGTCACGAATCCGATCCCGCAGCAGTATGCCATGGACAAGGCCGTCATCGACAAGGCCATCGATCAGGCGCTCGCCGAGAGCCATGAACAGGGCATCCACGGCAAGGAGACCACGCCGTTTCTGCTCGCACGCGTGGCGGAGCTCACCGGCGGCGACAGCCTCGAGAGCAACATCCAGCTCGTGCTCAACAACGCCCGCGTCGCAGCCAAGACCGCTGTCGCCCTCTGCAAATGAAGGGCGGTGCGTGGCTCGTGCTCGCCGTGTCCATGCTGATGGGGCTCGGCCTCACCATCGGGGCGATCGCCTCACGCAGGCAGATGCGCACCGCCGTCGTGGTGGTGCTGTGTCTGGTCGGCATCGGCATCGTGCTTGCCGGCGCGGCGCTAGCATCGGCATCGGCATTTTGTTCTGGGGCATAGGCGAACCCATTTACCACCTCATGCAGCCGCCGCAGAATCTCGGCATCGCGCCGAAATCCCATGAAGCCGCCCTGTTCGCCATTTCCCAGTCCGCCATGCACTGGAGCATTGCCCAATACTGTATTTATGCCATCTGCGGCGTCGCCTTCGCCCTGATGGCTTTCAACGAACATCTTCCCCTGTCCATCATCAGCGGCCTCGATCTTGTCATGCCGCGCAAGCACTATTCCTTGGCTAAAAACATTGTGCACGCCGCGTGCCTGTTCTCCATCTGTTGTACCGTCATCAGCAGCATCGGCGCGCTGATTATGATGATATCAAGCTGCGTGTCCTACCTTACCGGTCTTGAGCGCAGTTTCGCCATGAATGCTATCGTGGCCCTTGTGGCGACGGCGTTTTTTGTGGGGTCCTCCACGACCGGGCTCAAGCGGGGCATGAATTTCCTGGCGGCACAGAATACCCGCATGTTTTTTATCATTTTGTTCTATATCTTCCTTTTTGGGCCTACGCTGTTTATTTTGAATATGGGCACGGAAGCTTTCGGCTACATGCTGACCAATTTTATCCGCAACAGCACGCTGGTCAGTACGGAATTTATGAGTGACCGGTGGGCTGATTCATGGATCATCGTGTACATGGGCGCGTTTTTTGCCTATGGTCCTCCCATCGGTTTATATCTTGCCCGGCTGGGCAAGGGGCGTACCGTGCGGCAATTCCTTCTCATGAACGTGTTTGCTCCATCCATGTTCGTGTATCTTTGGATCAATACTTTTGGCAGCTATTATCAGTGGAAGAATCTTGTGGACGTCTGGAGCTTTGTTCAGACGCAGGGTTTGGAATCCACCGTTATCGGCATCCTGCAGCGCTTCCCATTCAGCATGGCCCTCATTGTTTTCTTTGTCATTGTGACTATGATTTCCTTTGTCACACTGGTAGATCCCATGACTTCCGTGTTGGCGACCATTTCCACCAAAGGTATTTCCGCTGAAGAAGAAGCTCCTAAATTCCTTAAGGTCCTTTGGGGCGGCAATATGGGCGGTGTTGCGCTGGCCGTCATTACATTGTGTGGTATTTCAGCACTCAGGGGCATGTTTGTATTCGGCGGGGTGCTGATGATGCTTTTGACAATAATTCTTTGCTGGTGCATCGTAAAAGAAGGTCAGAATATTTTGGCAAGGAACAAGAGAGAAGACACTCCGTAATCTGTTTCGGACACCGAACTTTCATAGTAAGGAGACAATATGGCTTTGGCGGATAAATATTACACCATTGGTGTTCTCGGTAAATCATTCGGCGTGATTGAGCTGATGGCTCATCAGGCAAAATGGGAGCTTCGTGATCTTGCCAAAGCCTCTGGCCTCCCCAAGGGGACGCTGCAACGTATCTTGCTGACCCTCTGTGAACTCGGCTTTGTGTCTCAGGACGGCAAGGGCGGTGCCTACAGCCTGACATTGAAGTTTTTCAAGCTGGGGCAGCGGATCGCCTCCAACAACAGTTTGGTGGAGAAAGCCCGGCCCGCTTGCCGCCAGCTTATGGAAAAAGTAAACGAAACCGTTAACCTGTGTGTGGCCCAAAACTTTGACATGGTGGTTATGGCGCAGCAGGTTTCTTGGCAGATCCTGCGGCTGGACTCCATCATCGGGTCTTCCTTCCCCATTTATCCCTCGGCGTCG
>ERZ833963.1047-NODE-1047-length-35954-cov-13.593610_pt1 | contig 35954 bp, 34 predicted proteins | sample MGYA00519693_ERZ833963 | MGnify/ENA primary metagenome ERZ833963 (study PRJEB31850, sample SAMEA3708748) | human gut metagenome | biome: human gut; feature: human-associated habitat; material: faeces | place: China | collected 2014 ...
TAACTTTCCCCAAGGAAGCGCTTGGCCCATCACTGGCTGTAGCGACCGGGGTTTGTTGTGGGCAACTGCAAGGGCCAAAAAGTTTGTACGTACAAACTTTTTGAGAAGATCGAGCCGATCAATTTGTCCCAGGTCATTCTGAGTTTTTGATTGAATCTCAAGTTTTCCATAGCCGCTTACAGCGGCTTGTAGAGAACCTTCTCCCTGCTTTTTTAGGAGATATTCAGTCAAGAAACACCTTGCCCCAGTCGGCTAATTAACCAACTGGGGCATTTACTCAGGCGCTCTTACCGCGACCACATCAGCAGTACTAGTGCGACGATCACCTTAGGTAACCACCGCTTAAGTACCTTTGATATAATCAGAGCAGAAGATTTTTTAGATCGCATGATAATCTTCCATTTGAGCGGCTCGAGACGGCGAATCTCGGGCCGTTTGCTTTGGTTTTTGCTTCAACGATTGAGCGGGTGACCACAGCGAAACCGTCCAATTCCATATCGGCCATGCGAAACCGATTCGGGCGGAAGCATTCTAGCAAACTAGTGGCAACAGCTTCCCGAAGCTTATGGATAACTTCCTCTCTGCGTGCAGTTGTCCATGACTGCCCCAAGGGAGCGCTTGGCCCATCACTGGCTGTAGCGACCGGGGTTTGCTGTGGGCAACTGCAAGAGCCAAAAAGGGGCTGTTGCAAAAGTCTGTCGAAAGCAGGCTTTCAACAGCTCTTTTTGTATTTAAGAACTTAACGTATAGAAAAAATGATAACTCTTTGATTTAAAAGCAAGTAGAGGAAATCGAACCCCCTGCTGTGCTATGGTAATATGTTTCGCCAAGAATCACATACCATGAATCATTTTACAATTTCTGAGCCTCTCCTTCTCTATACCCTCCCGCTTGAGGCGAAGGAACAGGAAAAACTAGTACTTTGTAACAATAATATTTTCGCTTAAAGTTCCGGATACAAATGACGGAGCTTTATGCGAGCGTCGCTAGCTGTAAATTACCAGTTAACAACTCTTTTTTCAGCATTTCTTTGCACAATAAAACTTTTAACAGCATTCCTGAGGGCACTTATTTCGGCGACTCTAAAGGGAATGCATTGGCGAACCTATCTCCGCTATGTTAAGCCAGGAACCGTGCTTGAGTGTGTAATGCAGTTTCAGCTTTTCGCGTAACCGATGTGCTTCTTCCGGATCAAACGCTTCATATAGAGATGAAAGTTTATGGGTGTTCAGATTGTCCATCACAAGTATTACTTTCTTCGCTGTCGGGTAATGGACATCGACTAAATCACGAATGAATTGCGCCCAATCTTTCTTTGCTCGTTTGTTTTCAACTTCGGCAACCATCTTACCTGTTAAAGGCTCTACAGCTAAAAACAATTCGGCTACGCCTAAACGGACATATTCATTATCAACTTTCTCGATGCTGCCGGACTTGGCCGGCAGCGATTGCCTGACTTCACCTATGAACTGTTTCGGAGACTCGTCCATACAAATAACCGGATAGGCCCGATCGTAAGGGCGCTGATAAACATCCAATACATCTTCCATGCAAGTCACAAACTCGGCGTCGTGGTGCGGCGGTATCTTCCAGTATTCACTCAGGTGAGGCTTAAATTCGTAATGACATGGAGCCCCTTTGCTCCCGGCGAGATTGAGAGAGCAAAATGAAAGTGTCAAATTTCTCGTTAAAGGTGATTCCATGTCAGTTAGAAGGATACTCGCAAAAACGATCGATACGGATCTTGAATACGAAGTCATCGGTATAGATTTGGCTAAGAATTGCGTCAGTGCTGCTCTGTTAACAACAGATGGTGAAGTAGTCGGCATCGACCGTCTTGACTATTCTGAGCTCGAGAAAAGTGCTCAGGCGCTCAGTCCTACGACGTTCGCCATGGAGCCGTGCACTGAAATGAATTATTTAGGGAAGTTCTGCAAAATACGTAATTATTCCCATTCGCCCATCGGAGACTTAATTTTCGAAGAATCTGGCAGAAATTTTCCATCGGGGAGGAATTGATCAGGGCCTAATCAATCAATTTCCTCCCTCATAGATATAATTATCCTAGGCGAAGCTAACCTTGGTTCGATTTTCGAAGCAATTTCCGATGAACATGTTGGCAATCGAGGCCAGGCGTCGTATTTTTGGCCAGCCCTCTGTATCTCAAAATCGTGTTTACTTAGCAAAGTAAATAAGTTAAGAGCTAAAAAATAGACCTCATGGGCGTTGCCACACAAAAGGTCAATCAGAATCTGTCAAACTCAGGCTTTATGAAGCATTCGATCCAGAGGAAGCGCACCGGTTACGCGATAAGCTGGAGCTGCACTACACGCCCAAGCACGGTTCCTGGCTTAACGTAGCGGAGATAGGCTTTAGCATATTGAAGCGACAATGCATTCCGTTTAGAGTCGCCGATATAAACGTTCTCCGGAACACCGTTAACAGTTTTATTGCTCAGAGAAATGCTGAAAAAAGAGTCGTCAATTGGCAATTTACAACTGGCGACGCTCGCATAAAGCTCCGGCATTTATATCCGGATCTTTAAACGAAAATATTATTGTTACAAGGTGCTAGCTTTTTTTCTCTCTCAATTGAATTGAAAGAATTAGAGGGGGTGATGGTCTGATAAAAGTCAATTTTTGCAACGTCCCCTTCTTGGCGTTAGCCGTCGATCTCCACAAAATCTGCGAGGCTAAAGGTCAATACTTCTCCGCTCCCTAGAGTTTGGTTAAACAGTTACATGTGACGTTAGCGTCAAGTGCTCTATTAACTGCCTAATTCTTTTTCATTGAATCTGTCGTTGAGACAATCAAAAGCGAGCTTCTAAACCACTGCAGAAGGGGATCTTTATCCGTCTTCTCATGCCAAATAAGACGTGGAATTTGGACCTTTCCAGGGGTTCTCGTCTTCACCTCTGTGATGCCATATCGAAGTATTAACTTCTCTGAGGTCTTACGGGGAGCGACCAATAGACAGTCGCACGTTTCAAGGCTCGGGACAAAAGGAAGAAAGTAAGGACTGATTACCAAACTTCTTGCATTCTTCCAGCGGGGAAATGCCTCTTCACGCAAGGTCCTACAACTGCTCTGAGGTTCGCCGACTCGTATATCGATAAACGGATAGCGGCAAATCTCTGCATCACTTACCGCTTCCCCAGTACGCGCCAAAGGGTGATCAGTACGTGCCAGTAGACAATATTCATTTTTAGATAAATTAAGGCTCTTAAAACCCGGGGGAAGAGATTTCACGATAGGCGAAATAAAGAAATCGAGTTCGCTCCGTTGTACCTTTTCAAATTTGTTTCCCTTTAACTCCTCAAACTTAAGCTGAATTCCTGGTGCACGAGCAAGGATGAAGTGGAGGATGCCTGGAAAAATACTGTAAGGCGCATTGTCTACACAACCAATACGTATCGTGCGTGAAACTTTAGAAAGACAAAAGGTTTCTTGGGAAATAAGGGCCTCAAGCGCAAACACGGCAGCATTCACCTTTTCCACCACTTCTTCTGCTCTGCTAGTAGGCACAAGTCCGTTCTTTGCCTTAATGAAAAGTCTGTCGTCAAATATGTTTCGCAAATGAGTGAGGTAGTGACTAGCTGTCGGCGTGGTCAGCGACAATTTTGCGGCCGCTGCTGTCAAATTACTTTCTTTAAAAAGTTCCTGCAAAAGCCGCAACTCCACAAACGATGGATATTCTTTCATTATTTGAAATTTAATGTTTAAACTATTTCAAAATTATAAATGGAATTGACAATTTTCCTCTCTTGAGTCAGCTCCTAGAATTTTCCGCATGTTCTTTATCCATTTCGACTTATTCGAAAAGCACCTCACAGGAGAAAACATGCAAAAGAAACTTGTTGTTCGTACCATGATTGCCGCTGTTGCCTTTGCATTAGCAGGCGGGGCCTTCGCTGCCGGCGGTTCTTCCGGACCTGCCGTCAAATACCCGAAACAAGGCCAAATCGGGGAAATTATTACTAATCCTTACCGCATCGCTCCCTTAACCGCTATCATCCGCAATGGCGGATACAAACTTGAAAATGTTTCCGTTCGCATCGTACCGAAAAAGGACGGTCAGGAAATCAGCTACAAGGTCACCCCTGAAGAAGTTATGACTCATGCTGGCATTCCGGTCTTCGGACTCTATCCGGACTACGTGAACACGATAGAAGTGACCTATACCCGTATCGACGCAAAAGGCGAGAAAAAAGACATCAAAGAGTCCTACCAAGTTTATGCTCCACCCGTTTACGGTGAAGTGAACGGCAGCCCTTCGCTTAAGTCCACTATGTTTGACACCACAGTTGTCAAAGTTGATCCAAAATATAAGGATCGTCTCTATCTCGTCAACAACCTCCTTACCGCTCCTTCCAAAGGTGCCCGCTTCATCTGGAATAACCCAACCGGAGGCGCTATTGAATGGACCTTCTATCCTCAGAACGCGATCATCGATACCACGGGGGCTGTACGTTGGTATCTTCTGCCAGATTCGATCTACAACATGGAAGATCCGTACCGCGCAGGCGTCATGATGGGTTTCCAACAGGGTAAGGACGGAGCTCTAACTTGGGGGTACGGCCAACGCTACGTTAAGTACGACATCATGGGACGTGAAATTTTTAACCGCAGATTGCCGCCTGCTTACAACGATTTCTCACACTCCTTTGATCAGGCCCAAAACGGAAATTATCTGCTACGTGTAGCTTCCAGCGATTACAAGAGACCCGACGGAAAGAATGTCCGTACTGTCCGCGACGTAATTGTTGAACTCTCACCAGAAGGTAAAGTTGTAGACGAATGGCGCCTCTTTGATATCCTCGACCCGTATCGTGACATCGTCATTAAGTCTCTTGATCAAGGCGCAGTTTGCCTGAACCTTGATGCTTCTCATGCTGGCAAATCTCTTTCGGCCGAAGACCTTGCCAAAATGGAAAAATCCGACACATTCGGTGATATCTCCGGCGTAGGGGCTGGCCGTAACTGGGCTCACGTCAACTCCGTCGACTATGATCCGACAGATGACTCTATCATCATTAGTTCCCGCCATCAGTCTGCCATCATCAAAATTGGTCGGGACAAGAAAGTTAAGTGGATCCTCTCCGCCCCGGACGGCTGGAAAGGGGATCTCGCCAAAAAAGTTCTCAAACCCATTGATAAGGACGGTAAGCCTGTCAAATGTGAAAACGGCAAGTGCGAAGGTAACTTTGACTACACCTGGACGCAGCACACCGCTTTCCGTATCGATTCCAAGAGCAATAAAGACGTAGTTTATGTCACTGCTTTCGATAACGGTGACGGCCGCGGCTTTGAGCAGCCTGCCATGCCAACCATGAAATACAGCCGTGCAGTGGTCTATAAGATTGACCAGAAGAATGGCACGGTTCAACAGGTTTGGGAATTCGGCAAAGAGCGAGGCCACAATTGGTACAGCCCCGTTACCTCACTCACCCAATACGAACCTGACAAAGACTCCGTCATGGTTTACTCTGCAACACCCGAAATGCAGCTTCAAAACGGACGAGCAATCGGCAATCCGTCGCCCTACCTCATGGAATTTGACTGGGGCAAAAAGGATCCAGCCGTAGAAATCCGCATCAACGGCTCCATGGGTTACCAGGCAATGCCTTTCCGCATCAATAAGGCCTTTGGCCAGTCCAGTAAAAAGGAAAGTACCAAGTAGCAAATCCGTTTCCTGAAACTTAACTAGTTTCGGAGAAGAGCGAGACTCTTCTCCGAAAGCCAAAACTTTTTCTCATCGTCAAATACACAAGTTAGAAAAACATCATGAGTATCACAAGAAGAAATGCTATGGGCGCAGTACTTGCGTTTTCCATGGCCCTAACCGCTCCACTTTCTTTTGCTGCAGTAACAGAAGGCACGGACTACGTGGTCCTTGAAAGCCCGGTCGATATCGGCAAAGGAACCGTTATTAAAGTCTTCAGTTACGACTGCCCCTTCTGCTATAAATACGCTAAAGCCGTCGACAAAGCTGTTATGGGAAAACTCCCGGACATGGAATTCGTCCCTTTCCATTTGAAGACAAAAGGAAAATACGGCCTCCAAGGTTCAACTCTCTTTGCTGTAGCCCTTGTTAAAGACAAAGCTGCCGGACTGAAACCCTTAGATCCCAAGTCCAACTTCCACAAGATCGAAATGGCCCTCTATAAGGCCTATCACGACAAAAAGGAACGTTGGAACGATGGTGCCGATCCGGATGCGTTTATCAAGACCGGACTCGATGCTGTTGGTTGGAATCGTGCGCAATACGACAAAGACGCAACTGACCCAAAGGTAAAAGAACTCATTGATCTCTGGGAAGTTTCCTACCCCATCGCCAAGGTTCAAGGTGTCCCGGCTTACGTGGTCAACGGAAAATATCTTCTAATGACTAAGAACATCATGTCACTTGACAGCATGGTCAACAAGATCAAAGAGTTATCCGCAAAATAACGAAGACGGAGTACACCATGCAATTTTTCAGCAATTTGGCGAAGTCTCCAGTCGAGACCCTCGATACGTGGCAGAAAACTCGCTACCCTTGGGCCATCATGGCAGCTACAATGGCCGGCCTCGTGCTTGTCGCTCACTTTGTATTCCAGGAGTGGCTTTACATGGCGCCCTGCGAACAGTGCGTCTACATCCGCTATGGCAACCTTGTGATGGCCTTAGGAGGCTTGATCGCACTTATCAATCCACGGATCCTCGCACTAAGACTTGCTGCTTATGCAGTTAGCTTCTACGGACTCATCTACACGATGATCTGCAGCTGGAAACTTATGGCGATCCATGATGCAGTGCATTCAGACGATCCGGCCGCGACCTTCGGTATTCAGGGTTGCTCTGCGGAAGCCCATTATCCGTTTGATCTCCCTTTGGCACAATGGGCGCCAGGGTGGTTTCAACAGACCGGCGACTGTGGTTACGACAGTCCGATGCCCCCGGAAGGAGTAGACCTTTCCGGTCTGAGAGGCTTCCTCGTCGATCTGTATCAAAGCTATGACGGCTGGTATCTTATCCCGCAATGGCACTTTATGGACATGGCAGAGTGCTGCATGCTCGCCTGTGTTATTGCCGGCGCAGTGCTTCTCGCTATGTTTGCTAGTTCAATTGCCGCGCAGATGATGCACAAATCGACGCTCATTCGGAAACCAGTATAAAAACTCAAAAAACCTGGAATCTTCTGCGGAACATACATAATCCCGTACTCTCTTGAAATAGCCTGTGATTATTTTTGATCGGGCTATTTTTTTACTAATTTTTGTTTTTTTTATAAAAAATATATGGCATTTTTATAGTAATAGGTCTATTACGATGGGTCGCTCTAGGGTTTAAGATGCTCCTCATTTCAGCCTCCACACTTACGTCAGGAAAGACACTTACGGCGAGACTTACAGAAATGAATGGGATCCGGAAAAGAAACGCTCCTGTATCGCACAAAGAAAGTACGTCGGAGCCTTAGATACAGCGATCGGAAGAGTTCGGGTCGGCAAGGAATATCTTTTCGAGAATCCTCAGAACGAAGGTTAGATCCTTTATTACGAAGATAAACAGCTTGTTTAATGAACACGGAAGAAGTTCAGGAAGAGCTGGACAAAAGGATTCCGAGTCCTCTTAATGACATTGTCAACTACAGTGTCCCTGCTACCTGCTGGCTGAGTACTCTGCAAGGCGTAAAGCTCGAAAACTTAAAAGAGACTTTCGGAGCGGAAGTCAGGGCGGGCTTATTGATGCACTAATCGTCCTTCTCAGGACTTTTGCAACATCCCCTTTTTGAAAATACCTTAGAAGTCAAAAGGCCTCCGAAGAGGCCCTTTGAATATGGTATTTTCTATGAATTATTTTCCGTTAACTGCGTCCTTGAACATTTTCCCGGCTACAAATTTCGGCTGCACAGAAGCCGGAATTTTGATTTCTTTGCCGGTAGCCGGATTACGTCCGGTTCTAGCAGCACGTTCGGCAGATTTAAAAGTACCGAAACCGATCAACGCGATTTCATCACCAGCCTTTACCGTTTTGACCACTTGGGCAATAAGGGCCTCTAAAATTTCTTTGACGTCGGCCTTGGATTTTCCGGTTTCTTCGGCAACGGCTGCAACCAATTCAGTTTTGTTAAATTCGTTTCTCCTTAAAAAATTGGGGTTTGTAAAAAGTAAGAGTAAACCTTAATAGGGGTTTTCCTAATCTCTCTTTTTTATAGGAATATCAAATTTTATAATCGTCGAGCCTTGCTGATCTTGCAAGACAAATTAGTACTCAATAAATGCAAAGGATTGAACATGAAGAAACAACTTCTTGCTATGGCTCTTGGTCTCACGTTTGCAGTTGCTGCAAACGCCGCTGACGCACAGTATCGGCTTGTTATTCACGGTGGCGCCGGCAACATTACTGCTGACCGTTTTACCCCTGAACAACAAGCTGAATACCATGCAGGTCTCCAAAAGGCCCTTCTTGCTGGTAACAAAGTTTTAGCTAGTGGTGGTACGGCTATTGATGCAGTGAAGGCTGCTATCAACGAAATGGAACTCAATCCGATCTTTAATGCTGGTCGTGGTGCTGTGTTCACAAATGAAGGTAAGAACGAACTTGACTCTTCTATCATGGACGGTAAGACCCTTATGGCAGGTGCCGTTGCTGGTGTTACCAATATTAAGCACCCGATTAATTGTGCAGACATCGTTCGCACGAAGTCTCCTCACGTTATGATGGCGACGAAGGGTGCAGAAAAGTTCTGTGCTCAAAACGGTGCAGAAACGGTTGATCCGAAGTGGTTCTTCACGCAAAACCGTTATGACCAGCTCAAGAAAGCTCAAGAAAAAGAACAAGTTATTCTTGACCACGATGGCGCTACAAAGAAAAAGACTGCTAACGCAGAGCTCTACATTGATCCGTTAATGTATGACTATAAGTATGGTACGGTTGGTGCTGTTGCCTTAGATAAAGACGGTAACCTTGCAGCAGGTACCTCCACGGGTGGTATGACCAATAAGCGCTATGGTCGCATCGGTGACAGTCCTGTGATTGGTGCTGGTACCTATGCTAATAATAAGTCCGTCGCAGTATCTGCAACGGGTTCTGGCGAAAAGTTCATCCGTACGTCTGCCGCTTTCAATGTTCACTCCCGTTACACGCACTTAGGTGAAAATGTTCAAAAGGCTGGTGACGCAGTGATCAAAGAAATCGGTGACATCAAGGGCACGGGCGGTATGATTATTCTCGACGCTAAGGGTAACTTCGCCTTCCCGATGAACTCCGGTGGTATGCACCGCGGTATGATCGACTCTAAGGGCGTCCCGATGACCGCTATATTCGGTGATGAACAATTGCGTCATTTCAAAGCTAAGTAATCTATAGCCTATCGGAGGGGGTGGCGATAAGCCACCCTTCCACACCACCGGGCATACGGGTCCGTACACGGCGGTTCCTCTAAACATCTAGCCCTACAAGTCCGTCAAGCAGAGCCATCCATGCTTGCGTTTTGGGGCTAATTTTATCTTGTTTCTCGGGCTCTTCTTCTTTCAACTTGAGAGTCCGTATTTTGCGGCTCCGGGCAATTCGCATTCGGCCCGACAAATTTGAATTGCTCAGTGAGCACTTTCCTCAAAAATTGCTTTCGGGTTTCGCATTCTGAATACTGCCAGCGCAGACTCTCTACCAAACGAGAGTCGGAAAATAAACGAGGTTTGCTCAGCTGCTCTATGGCGTCCAAAACGTCCTTGGCTTCTATGAAAATAGCGACATCTCGGCGCCCGGCAAGCTCGGCCCGCTTTTCTTCAAGCCACTTCTTGACTGACTCATTCATTTTCCTTCTCCGTTTTCTTTACCGCTGATCTTATTTTTAATCTATCTTTGTGCTGCGAAAGAAATTCGTCAATCTCTTTGATATGCAAACCTATTTTTTGATCCAGCTGTTTCAGGACCGCCGGTATCGCAGCAATGTCTGAAGGGTTCAATTCTCCCGATTTATTCTGTTCATTCAAAACTCTGGCGATCTGGTTCAAGTTCACGCCGATCCGATTCAATGAAAGAGTTGAATCGGATATAAGCTGATACTGTTTCGGATCAATTTGGGATTTATCCAACAGCAATTCTCTGACGGCAGATACGATTAATGCCTGACGTGTTTGTCCTCGGACTGCCGCTAATTTCCCGATAGCTTCCAGCTCGCTTTTTGTCATTCGGAGCTTGATTGGGAACTTATCTTCTTCGCAGCTTTCTCTGTCAACATCAAGCGATACTTTTAACTCCGGCAAGTTAAGAGATTCCTTTATGACTTCTTTTATGACGAAGTGGGTGTAGGCAGATAGATTCATATTATTAAGCCGGGCAAGCTGCTTCCAGATGTCTTTTTCTTCCTGCGTCAGCCATACACTCATTGATGTTTTATCTTTATTCATACCAAGACTGAGGGGAACTATGCCCCTTTTTATCAAGCTTCTATGATGCGATTTAACGTCACGTCCTCAGCCGGAACTTCCTCTTCCGTACCGTCCTCATATTTGACAACAACGAAACCGTCTAAAGATTTTTTCTTATAAAGCAGCTCGCATTCTCTGCCTTCAATCAGGCAAAGGATCATGGGTTTTTTATAAGTAGATTCTTCAGATTGCACCTGCAAAAAGTCATCCGCAGCGGTTTCAAGTTCTTCAGATTTCTCAGAATGTTCTTCTTCGTCGGATGTGGTCTTTTCCTCATAGTTGTCGATTGAACCGCATTCTTCCGGCGTTTCAATCTCTTTTTTCAGACCCTCTTCTGAGTTAACTATTTCGGCTTCTTCAGATTCGCTGTCTGCCTCTTCCGGCTTATTCTCTGACTCTTCAGAGGCAACTATATCTTTCGTTGCTGGTGAGACTGATGTATCTAAAACAGGTTCATCCGACACTTGGTCTGAAGGCTGAGATATATCTTCTTGGTCTTGAAAAGTTTGTACGTACAAACTTTTTGGTTCAAACTTTCGGGCTTCAGCTTGACTGATTTTTTCGTTTTCGGCTACAAATTTCGCTGTCTCCTCGGGATATTCCTGCCAAGTTTTGAAAAGGGCATAAGCAGACTGAATACTACCGATTTTTTTTGAGGTTAACGCTTCTTTAATGCATTCCGGCAATTCCGGCCATACGGCATATTGAGAAACGATAGCCTTATTCAAACCCAATTTTTCGACTACTTCAGCTTGTTTATCACCGGCCTCCAACTGTCGGCATATAAACTCTGCGATTTCGACCACAGTCAGATTGGCTCTTTTAATGTTCTCGGCCATTTGGACATAACCGATTTCTTCCGGTTTGAGCGTCTTTTTGACAATTGCGCGGATTGTTTTGGCTCCGTTCAGCTTTACAGCCCGGAACCGTCTTTCTCCGGCAATGATGTAATACTCGCCTTCTTTGTCCGGCGAAGGGCGCAGGACAATCGGTTGGATAAGACCGTGGGTTTTAATGCTTTCTGCGAGTTCCTTTAAAGAATCCTCGTCAAACTCTTTACGAGGCTGCTGCGGATCGGCTTTAATAACTTCGAGCTCGACATCCCGCATTGTCTCTTCAGGTACTTCTGAGCGTCTATGAGTAAAGTCTTTAGCTGCTTTATTGATATTGCCTAAGTTCAGATTTAATCCCATTTTCGTTTCCCTTATTAAGGTTCAGCAACAGGCTGAACATCAACTGCTACCAATTTGTCACTGTCTTCGGATTTCTTAATTTGAATTTGTTTCTGAGGCGTTAATCCGAGCTGCTTAAATATTGATACCCAAACTCTTGCCAATTCGAGCGCTTCGCGTCTTGGTTTGCCGTTTTCGCTGAAAAATACGGGACGGCAAAACTGCTGCGCAGCTGTGTATTCGCTTCTGTCATAGATGCAGCACACGCCTTCAAACTTTCCGGTTTTCGGCTCGTATTTCTTCAGAAGCAGATTTTGGGTTTGCTCGATAACCCATTCAAAGTTTTTCTTTTGAATGCCCTGCATCTTCACCATGCTCATCAGCAGCCCCAAAAATTCCAAGGAATTGTTCACGTTCTCCTGAATAACCTTTGCACGCGCTAAAGTTTTTTCGACCCCACTGATAGATTCTGATTTGACCTGAAAAGGGATTAGGTAATGGGTGCTCAGGCTTAGTGCAATCAGCTGACGAACATCGGCGCTCGGTGAGCAATCAATAATGCACAGGTCGAAATTGTCACTCACGGCGTCCAATGCCGAATAAAGATTTTGTGTGATTCCTGCGGCATCCCTCATGCTTTCCAACTCAAGCAGATTGTCGTCTCCGGGAATGACCATGAAAGGCTCTTCAGCCTTCACCAAGCCACCGTTTTTCATGATTAAACCAGCGGTTGTATCGGTCGGAACGCATAAACCTGAGTTAATCAGAATATCGCTTGTATTTCTTTGCTGATCCAAATCGACAACAAGAACTCGGTTGCCGAGTTTGAAACGACAGAAAAGCGCAAATTGCGTGGCGATAAATGACTTGCCTACGCCGCCTTTCTCATTGATGATTGCTAATGTTTTCATACTACCCCTTTTGTTAATCATTGATCTTTTTAAAAGCCGTGATTTCTTCAGAATAAAATGTCCAATTTCCTTTCTTCCATCCGGCGCTTCTTTGCAAGCCGCCTTTTAGCATGACTTCATAAACCTCTTCCGAGTCGGGGTTAAATTTCGGGTATGCATTCCAGCCGCCGGGATCGAATTCTGTTTGATTCTCCAAGACTGCCTCAGCCGGGCGCGGTGAAAACTCTCTGTACGCAGCAATTTGATTTTCAAACCGAACCCAGTATTTATCTTTGGTAATTTTTCCGGTACGGTATGACCCGTTTTTCAGTTTGACCAACCAATAATCGCACTCTCTGGTTTCACCGTTAATGGCCGGTTCAGTATCCAGTCTGGGCGGTATGACATCAGGCCATGCATTCCATTCGTGAGGCCGGTACTGTGACTCTTTAAGAAGGTGCGCTCTATCTGCAATCACATCTATCTGTTTGCCCGTGATACTTAAATCTGAAGGGATACTGAATACCAAATTATTGGCATTTCGATTCTCAAAGGCCGCTGAAAAGATTTCAGGAAAGACTGAATCATCTTTCATCAGCATTCGAATTGAACCGATCAAAGTCTGATCGCAAAGTTCTTCCGGATTAAAGGGTGCTGTCATGTTTTTCTCCTAGGGTTTTATATTTAGAGGTCGCCAAGCCACAACTTCCGTTGTCACCGGGTGAACCAAACCGCCCTCATACTCAACGGTAAAAGTTACATCACTGCTAAATGTCTCAGTCCAATACCCGCGTGTCTCATAGGTTTTGTCGGCTCCTTCGGGGCGGTAAGCTAAACGAACGACCTTAAATTGTTCCGGCAGCGGTTCAATCTGCCCCGAAAGAACCTTTTGCCAGTCGATCTTTTTCCATGATTTATTTAGAGATTGAATCAGGCGCATGATTCCTCCTCCTTTGAAAAGGAAAAACGTGTAGGCTTAAGCGCCTTGGTTTTTCTATAGAGAATGCTTTCCGAGAGGGAGGCAGAAGCCCCTTTTGAGATGAAATCTTCTAATTTTCTTAAGGGAAGAAAAACACGGGACTCGACCCGCACTGGCCGGTGCGGGAGGAATCCCTGAGAAATAAGGAGATTAGTCGTGAAACGTAAACAAGTACGACTATTTCTGCTCCTTATCGTGCTGAGGGAATTATCCGTCAGAGCTGACTTCGTTGTCAACTTTGAAGGCTCTGTTTCCTTAGCGGTAATTGGAGCAGCCGCGCTATTGTTCTTAATTAAGGAATAGTGCTCGATGCCGGGACGGTTGTTTTGTTCCGGCATTTTTTCTGCTAAGAATGCCGAGAGAGATTCAGTCGGTTTCCTGTAAAATGCCCTACGCGGAATAAGCGGGCTCTCCGGGCGCAAAAGCCGGGCCCCGGCTGATTTCCTTGATTGTTTGTAAAAGAAAAGGTCGTTGTCGGCGGTATAAGATTCTCGCCGAGGATTCCCTGAAAGGGATGAAAGGCGGTACGGGTGTTCATTTCGACCCCGTAAAACGGCAACGGCCCAACTGCTGAGAACAGTCGAGCCGAAGTCAATCAAGGGAGCACTAGCGATGCAGTCGAAGAACTCGCTAATCTCCGTAGAGATATTAACACAAGTAAACAGAGAAGGCTTTACCTTCAAAGTTAAAGTGGCGGTGCCTTTGGCGCTGCTAGTGTTGATTATCTCGGCGGTCGCTGACAGTTGGTTTTCATAACCGTCAGCTGCGTTGAGGTTTAACCCAGGAAGTCCCGGTTCGGGGCTTCCGGCTGTTTTTTGTCTGAGGTTGTTCGGCATAACTGTCTCGGTTACTGTTTCTTGCGGAATAACGGAAATTTCGTTCCGTGCAGGTCGATAAAAGAAATCTCTGTGAATAATTCAGATGCCTGAAGCGCTTCGAGGCACATTCGGAATCCGTTTGTTCTTGAATCTATTTCCGGGCATTCTTTTCGGAATCTTTTGAGCGCTTGTTTAAAGAGTTCGTCGTCCAGACAGGAAATCAAATACTGCTTCTCTGCCATTGATTCATAAATGAACCTGTCCAAAGACTTTTTCTGCTGTCCTGATTTCATTTTGTCCCTCTGTAACTTTCCCAGTTGAAAACGACAAAAGTGTTGGTCTCAAAGATCCGATCTACAGTGCGTTCGTCCATAAACTCTTCCAAGGAATCTTCCCCGCGCAGGGAAAGGTTAGAAATGAGGATCGTCGGCTTTAATTGTTCGTAACGGTCATTGATGATGGTGAAAAACAGATCTTTTTCTCTCGGAGAAATCTCACGATTCGTACCGATTTCGTCGATGACCAAGCAGTCCAGTCCGGCCAGCTTCTTAAGGTACTTTTTCTGAGAATCATCCGTCGAGTTCCATGTTGCCTTCACAGCCGTAAAGACTTGATCCAGAGACGTGTAAAGCGCTGCTTTCTTTCCGGCAATAATCTCTTTCAGCAAGGAACAAGCCAAATGCGTTTTTCCGGTTCCGGGGCGCCCGGTCAAAAGCAGTCCGTGCCCCGTTTTACGGTAATCCCCGAAACGCTTCACAAAGTCTCGGCAAAGGGTTACTGCGGCCCTTTGCCCGTCGTTCGTCACTTCATAGGTTTCAAAGGTTTGATCTGTGAATCTGGCAGGTATCAGCGCTTGGCCGAACGCGGCTTGACAGCGTTTTTCTGCTTCACAAAGCGGACAGCCGTTTGTGTAGCGCGTCCCTGAGGCATCCGTTATGGAGTACACGTAGGACGTACCGTGAACCGGACAGGTTTTGAAAGTCTTTTGGACGTTATCGGTATCAGATGACATGGCGTTCCTTGAGTTAGTAATCGTTGGGGTTAGTGTTCGTAATTCGGATCAAGGCTGTAGGAGCCGTCGGGATTCTTGATTAACCCTTCCGTCCAGTCTCTGTCCGAATACTTCTTTTTCTTCGGAACGTAATTCGGGTCGGGGCTCCACGAGCCGTCGGGGTTTTGGATCAGTCCTTCTGTGTAATCGCGCTCGGAACTTCTTCTCTTCGGCCTGCTCTTTACCGTCACGGTTTCGCGCTCAAGTGCAGAAATCACGTAAGCGATTGATCCCGCAAACATGGCCCCTTCAGAACGTTTTTGTTCTTTGCATCTGGCGATCAGCTGATCAAAAGCCTCTTGATCGAACCGAGGAAGAACATCGGAAAAAAGTGCATTGAAGCGGGTTTGATTTCTGTCGGATCGTGAAACCCATGCTTCGAGAAACTTTTTGTCCAGTCCGGAAGCAATCAGCAGCGTTTGGGCTTCCTGAAGCGTCCAAATTTTCCCGGCTGAGAATTTTTTGTCGCGCGAATTTTGATTTTTAAAATTTTCAGTTTTTTCTTTAACCGAATCCGATACCGATTCCGATTTTTTTTTATTATTTTTATTAATTAAAAAAACATCAGATATCGGATTAATCGGATTATCGGACGCGCATACGTGCGCGAGGGACGGACCGGCTTCCGGCTCAAACTCGGGAGCATTGGGCAAATTTTCTGATTTTCCTTGAAAATCAAAGGATTGTGCTTTGTCAGTTGTAGCAAAATTTTCGTTTGCTAGATTTTTGCCAGCAGTTTGCTTGGCATTTGCTACAACTTTGCTAGAACTTTGCAAGTCGTTTGCTACGGTTTTGCTAGGAGTTTGGTAGCCGTTTGCAAGCTCTTTGCTAGAAGTTTGCTTGGCGTTTGCTACAACTTTGCTAGAACTTTGCAAGCCGTTTGCTACAGTTTTGCTAGGAGTTTGGTAGCCGTTTGCTAAAGGTTTGCCAGAGGTTTCCTTGATCTCTTCCGGTTCATCGCCAATTGTTTGCTGCTCTTCCGTAACTTCGTTGACAGAGATTTCTTCATCAAAAACGGGAGAATTTTGATTTTTTCGGTTTCGGGCTTTCGTTAAGCCGCCTTTCATTCCGGCCAGAGCTCGGGCGACTCGTTTTTGAACTTCTTTTTCGATTAAATTCTCTAATTGTTCTGACTGGCTATCCACTGAAGGAGACTTCCATAGTCCTTCTTTGGTTTGAACGAAGTAGTTATTTAAAAAACGTTGTAAGTTTTCGTCCAATGGAATTTCAACATTTGCGATACCTGCTATCTCAAATTCGTTTAATGGTTCTTCTTTAAAACAGTAAGAGGTTTGTAACTTAAATAAGAGAATCTTGTACTTATCTGGCAGCGATGAAAATTCCCTTGTAAAGTCTTCTAGTGTCAGTTGATAGAGTCTCATATAAGTTGAACCTTTTTGTCCCTGCATAAGAATCTTTTTGTGTAAGGACAAAAACTGTAATAAATTAATATTGAGATTAGTTTATATGAGATGTGCTAATATTGCAAATGCTGATATAATTATTTTGTATCTTTAAAGGAGCGTCTCATGAACACTATTTTGAAAATTTCGCTACTTGCCTCTTTATGCTTTTCCTTTAACTGCATAGCAGCACTTCCCTCAGACCCAAAACAATTATCTTTTGAGGAACTGGCAAACGTTGTTGACGATTTTCAATTAAGAAGAGAGGATTGTCAGCTTTTACAACTTACGGCCATTGCTAATAAGTTCCTTAACCTCAAGGTTACCAAGAAAGTTTCTTCGCAAAAGGCTAACCCTTATATAACTAAAGTAAATCAACAAATTAAGGATTGCAAAAAGGCTCGCCTAGCACATTTTGGTGAATAAATAGGGTGGTTCAAAGGTGATTGAAAGGCAATTCCTATTGGACTAGACCTTCACATTCAACCAAATATTGGTAACTTTTCCAATAAAATAAATTGAGTTGAGTTCTTCTGCAATTTCTTTTTTCACATCACTTTCTATCTCATAGTTTCCGTTGATTAATTGGGTAATTTTTCGAAACTTATAGAAACCGTTGATGCGTAAGAAATAAAGACCATCACCAATATATTTTTTTACGTTCGTGTCAACCAGAACGATTGAGCCTAGAGGGAGGGTTTTGAACATTGCAGCTTCAGTTGGAATATAGCCCTGAAGATTATGCTCTCCGCCTTCTGAAAATTGATCAATCATCATATTAGGCAATTGAATTTCTCCTTTAAGTTTAGGATTACAGTTGCCAGAGAGATCTTTTTCAGGCTGAATAAACACCGGAATTGACTTTATTTTTTGTATTTCTGAGAGCGGAATTGGTTCGGTTGTATCCTCTTCTTGTCTGGGCTGAATCGGGAGTTTGTCCTCGTGAATCTTGTCCATCCACCCAACGGGGAGATGTAATTTTTCTTCAATACTTCGTGCCATAGCAATACCCATAGAACGAAGCCCCTTTCGTTTATTTATTTTTACCTGATTCCGAATTTGACTCAAGGTAGAGTCGTGACGTGGTCGGCCAAGAGCCAAATTAAGGTTAGCTATTGTTTGGTATTGCTCTATTAAAAAATTAAGGTTTTGACGCCTTATTTCAGTGACCGTTTCCATGTTCTCTCCACCATATTTTCCTTTCTTCCTTTATTAGCAGAGATAAGTTTTTTATATGAGATTCACTGAGCTGATATATGATATGGTATAATATTACATATGCTGATAGATCTACTGCACGACGATATGAAACTACATGAATATTTTTCAATTGAAGGAGCGAAGACGCCGTATGCCCTTGCCAAATTTTTAGGAATTACTCCTGCGAACGTCTATGACTGGTTAAAAAATGGACGGCCCATTCCTATAAACCATTGCGCAAGAATAGAGAAATTCACCAACAACCTCGTTTCATGTGAAGAACTCGCGCCTAACTTCCGGTGGAATGAACTTTGGAATATTTACGAGTTAAGACAAGAAAAAATAAACAGGGATCGCGCTTAGTTAGCCGCGAGATCAAGAATAAGGTGTAGCAATGAATTTGAAAGACTATCGTTCGTTTCTAAAAGAAGCTGGGGTTGCTGATCCTAGACGGTATTTAGCAACCGAGCTGGGGCTTTCTAAAGCGACGATTAACTCTTACATCTGCGGGCGTCGTTTAATTTCACCCGAGAATTGCCTGACATTGGTCAACCTTTCTCGTGGACACCTAACTTGTGAAGAGTTGCATCCCGATATCCCTTGGAAGTTCGCTCAATTAGATAGAAGTAACGCTGAAACCGGCAGATTAAAAAAAGAGATTAAGCAGTATTTGAGCTGCCCCGGAGCAGAAGCGTTAAGCGCTTGAGGTTTGATCCTGAAAGAGTTGAGGCAAAACATGATAAACCTAGACTTTCACACAGCCGGTTTGCTTTTCGTCACGCTACTATATTTGATAGTTGCGGGCCATATCATTGTTTTGTACCTTATTTGTTGTTTTTCTCATTCACTTGAGATTCAAGTCATCATCCATAAAGTCAACGCTTGTCTCTTAGTTTTTCAGGCAATTTTAGCGGCAGCCCTTATAGGTCTATATATATGCCGTCCCGATCCCACGTCTTCGTCGGATCAGGCAGATGACAGTAAGCTTTTTGAACTACAGACGCCTCCCCCTGTAGAACTTCATAGGAGAGGGTAAAAATGATGTTATTTTCTGAACTCAACATCGTTTCTATTTCTATCTCTTTTGTCGTTCTGGCTTTCATAAGAGAGGCTAATTGCAACGACTTCTTAAAATCATTGTTTACATTAAACAAGCCATTTTTTACGGCAATAGACATCAGCAGACAATCTCTGTCCCCGGCTTTGACTGTCACGCGTACTCTAGTTTCAGGGTGTAAAAAACCTTCTATCGGCATTACGTACAGTTTTAGGCCTCGCTTGAAAGCCAGTTCTTCTTCACTTGCTCTTGCAGTACGCCACGAGGCCCTTGCAGCAAAGATTGAAATGCATACCGAGATAAATGACAAAACTATTGCAATTAAGTCGTGCTCCAATTTTTTACTCCGGGTATTGGGTTTGGATTTTTGTCTGACAGCTCAAATTTTACCCAGTACACCGGAGACCAATTTCGTGAGGATGAGATGATGGCCGAGCAGAAATTCTTCTTCATCCTTCTTCTTTCCGGCCTTTGCTGTCTGGCAATTGCACCTTTATTCCTGTTCCGAAACAGCGAAAGAAACTCAGTGTCTTTAACCGCACCCGGACTAATGCTTATCGGCATTGCGTTTGTCCTTATCGGCTGCTGCGGTTTTGTGGGACTGGACAGTTACGGGGGCTGATATGAAAACGATTTTCTGTTTTTTATCAAATCAACTTCTAAATGTTGGAAAAACTTCTTTCTCCTTGGGAGGAATTCCAAAGCGTTCAGTTTTGGTGGAATTACTTAACATATGGCTGGGTGATTATTACCACTCATTTCGACCTAATATGTCTTGTTTACATCTTAAAAGTGAAGTCGAAACTGCCGAAGTGTTTTCAGGGAGGGCTTCTGTCTCGCTTGTTTCCAATGGATACAGAGACATTTCTTGTGCTGTTTTCCGGCTACTTTTTGGTGTTTGTGGTCATTCCACTGTCAGTTATTGCAATTCTGAGTTTCTGAAGCTCTTCGGCTGCATCAACAATAGCTTTAATAAGCTGCTGTTGATTCTTACTGTTCTCCGCGGATACATAAATAGCAGCGAAACCGGCAGCACAAGAACCAAGCGAACAAAGAAACAACACCATGTTCCTTTGAGCTTCGTTGCCGTAAAGGATAGCTATCGGTACAAGGGACAAGGCAAGAACAAAAAACAAACCAGCAGAGATAAAATTTTTTTGGAAAATACCCTTTTTCATCTTTCTTCCCTCCGGGAATTGATTAGCGATTTGAGTTTGGCAACTAAATTCTATTCTTTTCCTCGGAGGCCCAATTTCCTCGGACTCTTGGTAAGCAAATCGAGACAAGCACACTACCCCCGCTTGTCAGATTCGCTAAAGAGGTCTTCAGCGCTTTTAAAGTTTCTGAATTCTTTGGTGCCATTTTCCTTCGGGTATATAGATCCTTGCAGGCACCTCTTCTCTTTTTTCGGGAACAGGACTGATTTATCAGCGGCGCTGCTTTTTATTCCTGATCGGAGGCTCTATGAGTAACTTAAGCCTCAATCAACTAAGACCTGAGCAGGTCTGTGAACGGCTCGGCTGCGGTAAAACCCAGTTATACAAATTGGTAAAAAACGACCCGACGTTTCCGAAACCGATTCAATTGTCCAGTAGATGGACATTTTGGTACGAGTGTGAAATAGACGCTTGGACGATAAAAAAAGCCGCTGAGCAGCAAGGCTTAAGCGTTGAAGCGATGACGGAACGACTAGCTAATGCAAGCGCTTTTTCCATGAAATTCAAAGAATTGATGGCAAGCTGAAAATGAAAACAACAATCTCAAATCCCAAAACATTACTAGCCTTGGCCGCCGTCAGCGCCCTGCTGTCCGGCGCGGGTTTCAAAGTGTTGGCTGATACGACGGATTATTCTCAAATCCCGGGTATGCCGAAAATCGAATTGATGACCGGCAACGATCGCTGGGGATGTGAAGTCCTACTCTGCTTAGCCAATCCTAACGGACCTCGTGCTGTTTCTGAGTGCCGTCCTCCGATTGACAAGCTGTTTGACTGCCTTTCTTGGCGTCACCCATGCAAGTTTCCGTCCTGCCCGATGGCCGGAGACGGCAACTATGCAAAGCAGCTGTCTGACGGATTCGATCCCTGCATCCTTCAAGGGATGGAAGACGCTCCTCAAGGTTGGATTGTTGAAGGAAACATTAACGACAACAATCAGTTCAAAACTGACCGTCGGAAAAACAAACTACTTAGAAAAAATAATGCCAGCTACAACTGGGGCGGTGAGCATTACTTCAAGGCAACCGAGGACTCTCCCGGACATTGGGGTGGGACTAAGGCGTGCGTAAGAGGATACCAAGGCACGGCCTATGAAAGTTACACCTGTTATGACAGCTCGGGAGACAGCAGCAGTTCTTCCGTTTGCTACCGCCCTGTCCGCGTTTATGAACAGGTGAAATGGCAGAAGTATCAGTCCAGACGAGCCATTGATGTATTCATCAACGACAAAAATTGGACACGAGTGCATTGGTAAAGATCAAAGGTTCATCATGGTTGAAATAACTGCCTCTGACATTTATTGGATCGGCGCGATGGACAAGATCTCCCTTGGTCTTATTTTTCTAGCATGTCTCTCCGCTCTATTAATCATTTGTGCCATCCAGATCTACTCCGGAGCCATGGCTTTATTCGGAGCCCTTCTTGGCATAGCTTGTACTACCGCCTTCATATTTATTCCAAGTTCTCAGACTATGGCAGCAATGAAGGTCCTTCCGGCAATCGTCAACAATCAGCGAATACAGGGGATCTCAGAGAGCACTGTGAAACTAACAGAACAGTTTCTGAAAGAGAATCTGGAAACATTGAAAAGCAAAGAAAAATCGGGAGATAAAAAATGAGAATCAATAATGTGGAATACCCGAATGTTTCCATCCGCGTCATCGAGTCAAAACGCGTTGTGGGTCTTACCGGGCCGAAGTCGATTCCCCTTTATGAAGCAAATATCAAAAGAGGCGCAGTAATCCAGAAAAGAACTTCTGAAAACATAGCCGAACTTCAGGACTGGATTCTTTTGAAGGTCGGAGGCCGATTGCGATCAGCGTAACAGTTAATGCCCGGAAGCAGACGGCCTGATTGACAGGCGCGGTTGCATCCTTGGCGGGACAATGCAGCCTCCGGGCACCAATTATTCTAATCGTCCCGCCCCGTTGAAAGAACGGTGACAGTTGATCTTTCGGTTCATAACAGTCTGCACAGAAAGTCCCGCCAGATTTTTTGAAATAAGAGTTATGAACAACAGACAAATCTCAAGGTTCGGACTTTCCTTCTTCAAGGAAGGTTCGGCTTTTTGCACCCTTTTTCCTCCTCAGTTTTTTTAGGAATGGGCTTCCTTCCCAAGCCCTTTCCTAAATCAACTTCATTCCTTAAGGAGGAAAAAATGGCAGAAGCAATTCACTTTCAACGTGTGACTATCCATCTCAAGAACGGAACAAATCTAGTTCTTGACCTTAAACCCGAAGATCATCAAACGGTCGATTCGCAGATAACCGCTTTGCAAGATGTCTTGGCCGATCCCGAATCCCAAGAGAAAGTTTTCCAGTTCCGGGGAATTCGCGGCGACAGTTGGATTCGCATCAAAGAAATCGTCGCTTTTGATGCCGTCCCCCTCATTTTTACGCCGGCTGAAAGAGAAAAAGCTAAGGCCGAATAAAAAGCACATCCCCGAGGAGGAGATATATGAACAAAATCTTTAAAAAAATTTGGAACAAACGGCGGGGATGCTTCGTCGCCGTTTCCGAAGCGATGTCTTCTGTTTGTCAGGGCAAAACAAAAGCTGTTCTTGCAGCTTCGCTCCTGCTGGTTGCCCAAGTACCTGCATTTGCACTGGTGACTATCAACGGGGACGTAGTAGGAAAAGACCCACAATTCCAATTCCAAGGCCGGGGTCCTGCACTGGCCGATAGTCATACCATAAATGGAAATTTAACTTGGAACTTAGGGCGAGAAGGGGATTTCAGAAGATCTTTCCTTTGTGTTTCTATTGGGGCAGGCTACTTCAGCTCTCTCAGTAACACATTGATTGTGAACGGAAATTTCAATATCAATAACAATTCATGGGTACACATCGCTCATAACGGTGACGAAGGGGGAAATATCTATAGTGCCCTGAATATTTCCAAAGATCTAAACATTTCGAGTGACTCCGAGCTTTCTCTAATCAGTAATGGGGGAAGCGGTAACGACCCAACAATTCACGCAAGTCTTAATGTCGGAGGAACCGTTTACAACTCAGGACGCCTTATTTCCTACGGTGGGACTCAAGCGGGAAGAACATACGGATCGTTCTCAATCAACAACCTAGTAAACAACGGTACATTTGTTTTTGACTCTCCGAACGCCTTAAACGGTACTTTTAATAATATTACGCAAGCCGGTGGCTACTTTCAGCAAGGTGGAACAAATGACTTCCACATTAACGGTACTCTGACAGTCAGCGGAGGAACGGTTGGAAATAATGATGCAATTGTTGTAGGGGCCGATCAAGGTAAGTTTTCCGTCGGTCAAGGTTTGAACTTGGCTGGAGGTGCCGTTGGGAATTTATCTGTCCTCACTCATGTCGGCGGATCAGTTATGGTTTCGGCCGGTTCTTATGGGATCGGGACACTGAATAAGTCCAATGGCACGCTTACAAACAAATCCACACTCACTGTAAGCAACTTTAATCAGTCCAACGGAACGACGACCAACAGCGGAAACTTGACCATTGGAAACGCTAACTTGGGCGGTACTCTGAACAGCACAGGTACTCTCAATCTGACAGGAAACGTCGTTACTCGCGGCAACTTGACCAGTACTGGTAACCTGAATAATCGGGGCAATTGGACAGAAACCAATCGTTATACAATTGCAGCCAACCTTAACAATTCCGGTAGCGTTAATTTTCAGAACGGATTCGAGTTCAGCAATGGACGCTTAACCTCCTCAGGTACTGTCCAAACGAATAATGTCTTTGACGTTTTCGACAGCATTGGAGAAACTGGACAGCAGGACCTCAATTATGTCGGGCTTGGTTCTTCCGTTCCGCAGGAAGTTAAAACAAGTCTTACAGACTTTTTCCTGAAATATTTACCTGGCAAGCTTGCCCAGAACTTAATCAGTCACGCCTCGTTTACGGGTGGAAAAGTGGTTGTCACCGGAGTGGAACTCACTCAAACACAAGCTGACGATCTGAAAAAGGCATTTAAAGACAAGTTTGGAGGTAATACAGCTCTTGAGTTCCAAGGCACGATAGCGGGCGTTTCACATGATGATAGATTAACCGTCGCAAAAACCAATGAGCTTTATGACAACGTAGAGCACCTGCGCGATGTTATTTTCGTTGATCGCAAACTTGAAGGCGAAAACGGAGCAATCGTTGTCGGAGATTCCGGTTTGCGAAACAACACAGGGTTCACAGGCATCAATGAAGCAACCGGCACGACCATCCAGGACGGAAAAGAGCTAACCCTTATCGGCGGCAAATCAGATGGTACAGGTAATCGCTTTACTCTTGCCGAACGTATTATCAGTGCGGTTGGTGACGGAGCAAAGCTCATTCTTGGCAGCTTGGGAATTAAAGACTTTTCTGTCTACCAAGGACAGGCCGAACAGGTTCATCTCTCTGATAAGGGAGAACTTAAGGTTGCCGCCGGCGATTACCTCGTCAAGAACCTTAATTCTTCAGGCGGAAAGACCACTGTCGATAAAAATGCTGTTTTCAACAGCGAAAACGCTACCTTCACAGACAAAGCAGTCTTAGAGAACAATGGAGAAACGGTTCTTGGTACTTTGACAGGTTGGAACGGTGCTGAAGTTCACAACAACAGCAAGCTAACGGTCAACGGTATCACACAATTCGGCGGCAGATTCATCAATAACGCAAACGCCAAATTGGTAGGAACTGCGGACCTGGACGGTACCCTCCAAAACAGTCAGGGTGCTTCTTTAATCGCGAATACCGTAAATGTCAACGGAACACTGCGGAATTTCGGTTACATGGAAGCGCTGGATAATTCAACAGTATTCGGCACTCTTGAAAATCCGGGAGAAATTCGTCTGTTCAATACGGCCATTGGTTCGCGCGGCGAAGGTGACATTGGCACAATCGGCAATACTTACACTCTTAAAGCAACCGGTAAAACTCAAGTTTCCGGTCTGATTGCTAACGCTCAGGGTGCAGTCGCAGAGTTTTCAGGAGATGATGCCGAGCTGTTGATTCTTGATGGCGGTGTAGTTTCCAATAATGGCACGCTCATAGCGGATTCACTAATCGTCAATGACGGCGGCTATTTCATCAATGGAGACAACGCGCAGCAAACGTTCACAGCTTCTCCGTTGCGCCTCAGAGCCGTCGCAAGAGCAGTTGCCAGAGCAACAGAGCAATTAAAGAATCTGACGGTTTCCGAAGGCGGAACAAAGACAAATAACGGATTGGCCTACTACGGTACAGGTACGATTGCGGGTGAATTTATCAATGCTACAGGCGCCGAAGCTTTCGGCGGCGTGTCTGACATTTTCGTTGACGGCAGCGGATTAGGTATTACTAATACCGGCTCGATCAAAAATGCAGGTACATTTACTTTCGGCGGTACTTTGAACAATTCCGGCTCGATTACCGGGGACGGTCTGATAGTGTTCAAACGCGCGGGTCTTGGCAACGATACCTTTACGAATGCCGGACAAATCAAAACCGGAAGCCTTGAGGCTGACAATATTAAATATGTCCAGACGGCAGGCAGTCTTTCGAGTGCTTCGGGTTGGTTCAGCAATTCAACAGTTGATCTGACCGGCGGAACGATTGAGCACACTGTCCTCGGTTCCGGCAACACCTACAATCTTGGCGCGGGCTCCGGTTCCAATGACGCGGCAACATTCACCGTAGGAACACTGGACAGTTCCTCCTATGTTGAAATTCGTCGCGGCGCCACTCTGAGAACCGAGCACATTGCGATGAACGGCAATAAGACAACCAATTTGGTAGGCGGTCGTTTGTCCACAACTTTGGATCAGATCTTTACTGATCTTGATTACAGTACATTAAATCTTGATGCAGTAAATCCTGAAGATAAAGTTGAAGTCAGCAGCAATCCTCAAATCGTCACGGGCATCGGTAACGTTATCGGTTCTGTTGCACAGGGTATCGCTTTTCAATGGGGCACTGTCGCGTTTGACGACGCCTCCTACAGTGCTGCTCTTGCCGGTGATGCAGTTAATAAGCTCGTAGCAATCGGAGATGTTCCTGCGGATCGCCGCGGAGAACTTGAAGTTGCATTTAACGGCAAAGCTGCTGAGAGATTTAATGTAGATCTCGCAAATTCCATTAGAGCCACTGCCGACGGAACTCTAGCCTACGCAACCTTTGCTAATGAAACGCTTTCCAATGAAAGCGCTGCAAATCCGGGCGCAACTTCTTTGGTTATAGGTGTTAATGATCGTACAGCGGTTGTTGTTCCGACTTCCGGTACGCCGAACGTTTTAAACCAGTCAATGGGGTTTATGAACGTAACCGGCGTTTCTGACGGCCTCTATATTAATAGTGGCAGCCACTTCGTTTTGGTTGGTCAGGCCCAGCCCAATCCCAATCTCGCTCCGGTGGAATTAGCAGACGGTGCCGTGTGGGTTGGCGGCAACAAAAACATTGACGGTTCCGTCACTCCTTCCAAACTAACACTTGGTTCTTACGGTTCTGCTTCTGAAACAAAAGGCCATCTTGGTGAGTTAAACATTGGAGTATCCCCTGCGAATCCCGCTCTCGGAGGTGCCGGTGGTCAGGTGATTGTCAAAAATGGCGAGTTCACTGTTGACGTGCTGAACAACGGCTCTGCCGGTTACGGCAATGATAAAGAGGGATTGGTTATCGGCAATGCCGATGACACAGCCACTCTGCTGATTGTCGGCACCTATACGGCTGTTGACGGCAGCGCGATGAGCAATCACGGTATTTTCAAAGCTCAAAATATTGCATCCCGCAACACCAATAATTCGTTTGTTAACTACGGAACCTTTGAGATCGGTACTGCCGACATCAGCGGCTACGTGGAAAACAACGGTCAAGCAGCCTTTAATGAGCTGACACTACGCGAATACGGTTCTGTTAATAAGCAAGGTGCTGAACTGACAGCCGGAAAACTGACTGTTTCCGGTAACGCTCTTGCCGGTGCTTCGGGAACTTACGGCATTCGTGGATCGCTGGAAAATCAGGGCAAACTGTCCGTTACGGATGAGCTAACTGTTGCCGGTGATATGACCAACAGCGGCGAAGTGGACATTGCAAAACTTACCGTTCAAGCCGCAACACCCGTTCAGGATGCAACGGCGGGCAGCTTCATTAATAACGCACTTGCCAAAGTGGATTCAATGCTGACAGAAGCAGGATCTTTTGTCACGAATGCTGCGGATGCTGTCCTGACAATTGCAGGTCTTAAAGGAGCCTCCGAACTTAACGGAACCGTTACCAATGACGGAACTCTCAAAGTTGACGGAACTGCGAGCGTGACGGTTGCTTCCGGTGAACTCAACAACAACGGCACAATGGAAAATACCAATGCGCTGAATGTCACAGGCGGCACGGTTGGCAACAACGGCTCCTTAGCTTTGAACGGTTTGAATATCACCGGCGGTCAGGTACAAAATTCTGCCCAAGCCGATCAGTTCAAAGACTCAGGGACAACTCAGATTGAAATGGCTGACGCCTCCGACGTCGGTATTGCCAATGAAGGGCACCTTGAGCTTTCAAACCTCATGTTACTGAAGGGCATGATTCAGGGCGGTTCCGTCGGTTCTAAGGATGTGACTCTGGCAGATGTCCGGCAGGATGCCTCGATTGAGGCCGAAAAGGTTCAATTAAAAGAACTGAACAATGCCGGTACGGTAAAAGTCATTGAATTTGCCGCTACCAAGACCGAAAATACAGGCACCGTTGAGGCCGGACACCTCGTTTTAGCTGAGAACGACCGCTTCCTTAACCAAGCAGCCGGTTCAGTCAAGGCCGATCAACTGGTTCTTAACGGCGGAGAATTTGTCAATGCCGGTGGAAACACCTCGGATATCGCTCTGACGCAAATCGCGACCGGCGGTCAGTTCACTTCCGATGGAGACAGCAACCTTCAGAAGGTTGTGTCCAACGAGGGAACGATTAACCTTAACAAGGGCAATCTCAATATTGCCGAGCTCGATGCAAAGAACTCCGTCTATAACCAGTTGGGCGGACACTTCAAGGCTGATAAAGGATTCTTTGCAGATTCCACGCTCAACATAAAGGGCGGTATTTTTGATGCTTCCGAAGTTCGCGATTCCGAAGGTAACGTTACCGGTCTCCTCGGCAATAACACCGTTAACATCTCCGGCGGCAATAAGACTCCGGTGATTGATAACGAGGATTCTGCGGAAGTTAAGTCCCACTACAAAGATAATTTAACGCAGGTTATTGCGGGCGTAGTCAACAGCGACACAACGGTCAACATTATGGCGGGCGGCGTCCTCGATGTTGCCAAGATCGAACTTGACGGAAAAGCCGATAGCATCAATCTGAAGGGCGGCGTTCTTCAGACAAGCGCTGATCAGATCTTCGGTTCAGTCACAACTGAGGCAATTCGTATCGACGCAACGGACGCCGAAACAGGCACCGTACAACTTCCGACCACCGTGCTTTCTGCAACTACCGTCGGCGCAGTTAAAGATGAGATCAAATCCGGGCTGAATGTCGAAAGCGGCAACCTCGCCTTGGATGATGATTATTTCAGCGCTTCGCTGATTGTCAGCGTCACCGACAAAATTTCGAATGCATTTGAAAACGCAGCAAACCTGACGATTAATTTCCTTGGTCAGATGACCGCCCCGTTTACTATTACGACGGCAAACGATTTGGAAAAAGAAGGGCTCGATGTCGTTCTGAACCCCGGCATTGTGCTCAACACGACGACTCTGCACAATGAGTCTGCCGATGAGTACAACAAAGACACCGATACAGCCCAGACGATCAAAGGTTTGATCATTGGTGCCGAGTCCAATGATCCGAATACCAATTCGATCAATATTAGTATGGGATTCAAAGATGTCTCTCATACCGATAAAGTCACAATCGAAGGCGGTAAGGAATTGGTTCTTGTCGGCAATGCCGTCAATGCAATTCCTGAAGGTTCTTTTGGTGATGATGCCAATAAACTGCTGAAGGATTCCGCCGACGGCGGTTCCATTGACGTGAATAACGGTACGTTTACGTTCGGCTCTCACGGCGGTGTTACACCGACAGTCGGATGGATTCTTTCCTCCAATATTGGAGAAAACGGAGCTTTGGAAGCCAAGAACGGCGAATTTGCAGATTGGACTATCGCAAACAACGGTAATGTTCACGTTCACTCCAATGCCATTTTGCACACCAACAGCCTGACCGGCAGCGGTTCGACCGTTAATGAAGGAAAAGTCTCTCTGGACGAAAAAGACGGAAGTCTTCCGGTCTTTGATGTCACCGGAAATTTCCTGAATAAGGGCCAGAACTCCGTCTTGGACGCTTCCAAGGTTGACAAGGTAACGGTATCCGGCACACACGCCAATGAAGGCAAAGCCAATTACAACGATATGCTGATTGCCGAGGGTGGCAGCTCTAATAACAGCGGTACGGAAAAAGGAAACATCCTCACCGTTGAAGGAACTCATACCAACTCCGGTACGTCTACTTGGAACGGTGTCACTGTTGCCGATAAGGGCAAAGGCGAAAACGCAGGCAAGCTCGATGTCGGCACTGTGTTCGATGTGATCGGTGAGTTTGTCAACAAGGGCAAAGACGCTGTTCTTGATGCTACCAAGACAGCCGTGACAACTGTTGCGGGTCTGCTGCGCAACGAAGGAACGGCAAACTATGACGATATGACCGTCGCTTCGGGCGGTACGTCGAACAACTCCGGTTACGAGAAAGGCGACATCCTGACGGTTGCCAACGGCGGTCAGCACACCAACAGCGGGACGTCGATTTGGAACAATGTCACGGTTCAAACCGGAGCAACTTCAACTGTTGATGTAGGCGGCAAGGAAACAATCAACGATACCTATGACATTGCGGGCAAACGAACCAACAAAGGCGAAGTTGACGCAACGAAGGTTGCCAATACTCAGGTTTCTGGGTCACTCGACAACCAAGGAACCTCGAATTATGACGATATGACCGTCGCTTCAGGCGGTACCTCGAACAACTCCGGTTACGAGAAAGGCGACATCCTCATCATCGAAGACGGCGGTGAGCACATCAATTCAGGAACCTCGATCTGGAACAACCAAACCGTTCAGGTCGGAGGCTCGGCCACTACCGAAGAAGGAGGCAAAGAAACCATTAATGACAAGTATGTCATTGATGGTGAGAAGACGAATAAAGGTGAAATTGACGCCACCAAGGTCACCGATACCCTTATTTCCGGGACACTCGACAATCAAGGCAAATCTGAATACGACGATATGACAATTCAGGGCGGCGGTACGTCGAATAATTCCGGGTACGAAAAAGGAGACATCCTGACGATTGACCCGGACGGCGAACACAATAACTCCGGCACGTCCATCTGGAACAACGTTGTTGTTGCGGGCGGCGACGTGAACAACACGGGAGATATTGAGACCGGCAAACTCACCATTGATGACGGCCTCGTCAAAATCGACGGCGGCAGCTTGAAAGCAGAAGAAACCGACCTTAACGGCGGAGACCTTGTTATTGGAAACGACAGAGAACCGATCGAGGAAAACCACGTCAAGGCTGAAATCAATCCGAAGAACGACGTGATCGACACGAACATTTACGTGAAGAATAACGGCGACTTGAACTTGGGACCCACAGGCGGTCTTGATTGGGCCGATTCCATCGGATCTCCGACCGTGCCGGGCGGCACACCGAGCCGATTGGTTATTACTAATAACGTGACAACCGGTCCGGGAGGAGGCATTGCCGTAGGCCCCAACGTTTGGACAGATAAAGACAATCATGTCCAGATCGGAAACGGTGATTTGTATTTTGCCACAGACTCTCTGACGGTTATTGACAGTTCTATCCTGACTGACGGTAAGAGCGCATTCAATACCACAAGCGATATTGCGAAAGTGACTGTCGAACCGGGTGCAAACCTTGTTTTAGGCAATATTGAAGAAGTCGGCGACTACACGATTGTCAACGGCTACATTACGGGCGGAAACGAGACTAACGGAATGTGGACCGGCGGCTGGACAGGCGACAATCTCTACGCTCTGCCTCAAGACGGCTCCGGCATCAACTGGATTCTGACGCTGCACAACGATCCGAGCAAGATTTGGGTCAATGCAACGCTGGCCGATGTCCGCACTGTCTATCCTGACATCGCCATTCCCAACATTGCTAACGACGATCTGCTGCACTGCAAGAGCGGTGACGCAGGAGCCGAATTTGTTTGCCGCGTTCTGCGCGATAAAGAGCTTGATGTTGCTGGTAAGACCAAAGTCATCAACTCTGTAGCAAATATCGCCTTTGCGGGCGGCGCTATGAGCGTTTCCATAAACGACCTCAACACGGCTGCCGACTCCATCGAGGGCAGAGTTTCCATGCGGAACGAAGCCTTTACCGAGTACGGTGTTATGCGCGAATGGGATCGCGGAAACGATCTTTGGGTCGATGTTATCGGAGGTAAGCAGAAGTACAAGAGCCTGAGTGCCACCGGTATTTCTAAAGCCGGATTCGATACGAACGCCTACGGTCTTGTTATGGGCTATGACCGCAAGTTTGCCGGTAAGTCCGTCATCTTAGGCGGCGCTTTCAGTTACAACCACGGTTCACTTGATTCCACCGGCGACGTGCTGAAGACCAAGAACAAGTATGACAGCTTCGGTCTGCACGCTTACGGCGCTTACGCTCCCGTCGATAGAGTCAATCTGATCGGAACTTTGAGCTGGATGCACAACTCCTCTGATATTACACAGTCGATTAATGCAGCTGGATTCAACAAGGCCGATGCTGATGTCAAGACAAATCTGTTTAGTCTCGGCGCTCGAGCCGAAGCCAATCTGCCGGTCGGCAAGGCAAACGTAATTCCTCACGCAGGACTGCGTTATGTGTGGGCCAAGTCCGGCAGCTACGACACCAAGGTGGACGGTAAGAAGGTTTGGGGCAACACACCGGACGCTACCAATACTTTCCAGCTGCCTATCGGTGTTGCGGTTCGAGGCGACATTATGACCGTTTCCGGTTGGAATGTTCGTCCGCAAGCTGATCTGACGTTCATCCCGCAATTCGGGGATACCGAACAGAAGACGAAGCTCAGCAATTTCAACGGTGTCAGCGACAAGCTGTCGGGAGAATTTGCGGGCAAATTCGGCACCAGCGTCAATCTAGGCGTACAGGCCGATAAAGGTCCGACAACGTTTGGTGTCCGCTACGGATTCACGGCCGGCACCAAAGGCAAAGCAGACCATGCCTTCAAATTTGAGTACAGATACCGCTTCTAAACAAATCTAAAAACACACGCGGACTCCGAAGGGGGTCCGCACAACCCCGATGAATGAAGGATTCATCGGTGAGTGCTCCTAAAGGGCGCTGACCAATGAGTCTCAACCCAAGAGAAACAAATGAAGAGAACTTTAAGCAGTTTTAATTTGCGGAGCGACTATAGGTCTGAGCTCGATTCCCAGCGCAGAAAGAATTTTAGTTACTGTTCCAAATTTGGGATTCCCTGCCGGGCCGAGCGCTTTATAAAGACCTTCTCTGGTCAAGCCGCTTTTCCGAGCTACTTCGGCCATACCTTTAGCCTTAGCGATGTCAAGGAGGGCAGACTTAATCAGGGAGCCGTCCCCGGGATCGTCTTCAAAGCAGGATTGAAGGTACAAGGCAAAGTCCTCTTTGCTTTCAAGATAATCAACCGGGTCATAAGGCTTGCAAAGCTTTGGTCGTTTCATATTAAAAATTCTCAAAACGGACAAATTCATAACTACTTAAATTCCAGTTTGTCCCGAAACAAACCTATCTATTGCCGAGCGAATAGCGTCATTGATTTTGATGCCGTGTTGTCTGGCATAAGCTGCGATTGCCTGATGTCGCTCGGAGCCGAGGCGAATATTAAGATTCCCGGAAAAAGGTTTTTCCGGAACAAGATTTTCATTCTTGCAGTATTGCAGATAATCATCAATTGTCTGACGGAATGCCGTTTGCAGTTCCTGCAATGTTTGAGCTTCGTATACCAAACCAGCACGAATACCCAACACTTTTCCGCTGAGCAAATTATCAGAGAAGTCGAAGTCAACCGAACCTTCATACCCTTTGTATTTGAGTGTATTCGCAGTCATAAATATCCCATATTTCGTAAAGTTTCCACAATATTACGTATCGTGCCCCTCCCCATAACATTTTTGGGGTGCGGTCTGGCGCAGAATATGACGTCACTTTTGCACTGTTGGGCGACGAAACGCCCATGCGATCCACCCCTGTCTCCATTCCATTCAAAACCCAATGAACCAAGTATTGAACAAAGTTCATTAAAGGTAATGTCTGAAGGAGGAGGAACTTTTGTCAACCGAGCGGTTAATTTTTCAACCTTTGTCACTGGATGTCTCCTTTCTGTTACTAATTTTAGTAACAAAAGAGGCATTTCTCAACTTCTTTTCATAATTGGTCTTACAGTAGCCTTCCCAACTCAAGCCGATGATTTCGGAGAGTTGGCCAAACGCTGCGCACCGGAGGTATCTGAAGACACGCTGCGCGCATTGGTGAGAACTGAATCAAGTTTTAATCCGTATGCCATAGGCATTGTCGGCGGAGGCTCTAGGCAGCCGAAAGCATTCCACGAAGCAATGACAATCATTGCGCAGCTGGAACTTGAAGGAAAAAACTATTCGGTCGGTTTGGCACAAATCAATAAGAAGAATTTTTCCAAGCTCGGCATCAATGCCGCCGGGGCGCTGGATGCCTGTACCAACTTAAAAGCAGCTTCAAAAATCCTTTCCGACTGCTACCAAAAAGCTCAAAACCGCAGCGGCAATAACTCGCTTCACGATGCCTTGAGCTGCTACTACTCAGGAAATTTTCAGACCGGCTATCGGCACGGTTACGTGGATAAGGTGCGCGCTAATGCCGGAATAAACGTCAATGTACAGACCGTTCCGTCCATCCGGGAAGCTGAAACGAAATCAAAAGAATCTTCAACCCTTGTCGCTACCGGCGACAACTCATCAACCGGATTGATTTTTTAATCCGATTAACTTTAGGAGTTTAACTATGAAAAAAAACAACTTCTTATTCCCCGCTGCGCTGGCCGCGTTGATTCTGAGTGATCCGGCACTGGCTGCTGCCGGAACTCAGAGTCTGAACAATACGCTCCAAACAATTTTGAGTGTATTCCAAGGCGCATCTCTTTTAATCGTCACAGGAGCAATTATTTGGGCAGGCTACAGAATGTTGTATACCCATGCCAATATTCAGACGGTTGGCGGCCCCTTCCTAGGCGCTTGTTTAATTGCCGCAGCTCCTTGGCTGGCTGAATTGCTGGTGGGCTAAATGGAAACATCGAGCCCTTTGTTTAAAGGTGCGACGCGCCCCGCTTGCATCGGGGGCGTTCCCCTCCAGGTATTTGTGCTCAATATCGGCGTCATTTCGCTTTTGGCAATCTGGATTTGGATTCCTTTGATTTTGATTACGCCTATCACGCATTTTTATTTGAAGACCGTCGCCGACAAAGATGAGCAGATTTTCTCGCAGCTGATTTCCTATGCGCGAATCAATCTCGTTCGCTCTTTTAACCGACGGTACTGGGGAAACGTCACAAGTCTGAGCCCAAAACAAGAAAAAAAAGAGCTTTTCATCCTCGAAAAGAGCAAGGAGTAAACCATGTTTGCCCAACGTAAAGCACTTGAAAACTCTGAAAAAAGCCTCTCGGAATTTATTCCCTACTCAGCAGTCATTGCGCCCGGCGTTGTGATCTGTCGTGAAGGAGATTTGGTTGCGACTGTAAAGATTTCCGGAAAAGTTTTTGAGGCGGTTTCCAACGAAGCGCTCCAAAGAGACGCGGAGCGCCAGAATAACTTCTTAAAAGTGATGGCAAGCGCGTCCTCCACGGACGAAATGTCACTGAAAGTGCACAGAATTCGGCGCGTTGTTCACGACGAACTTTCTGTGCCGGACGAGAATTCGAGCAGCCATTTTGTCAGAGACTTTGTTCGCGCCTACAATCGTGAAATCTCGGAAAACAATCTTATGGCGACCGAGCTTTATGTCTCGTTGGTCAGTCATAAGGCTACCCTGCTTAAGAGAGACAAATACAAAGAATCAGAAATTCGTGAAGAACTCAATGAGCGGTTGGATGTTTTCGGCAAGGTCTTCGACCAGCTGGTGAGTTCATTGCGAGACTACGAGCCGGCGGTTCTCGGAGAGTACGAAGACGAGAACGGAGTCGTCTTTTCTCACCAGTTATCTTTTTACAACTTCCTGCTCACCGGACAATGGCAGAAAGTCCGTGTTCCGTTCATGCCGCTTAACGAAGCGCTCGGGAACGTTCAGGTTTTCGGGGGTGCTGATACCCTTGAATTTCAAACGGCATTGAGGAAATCTTATGTACAGTCCATAGAGCTTAAAGATTATCCGATGGCAACCTATTCCCGGTTGCTCGACGGGCTGCTCTACAACACCAATTTTGATCAGAGTTCTTATCCCTTTATTGAAACTCAGACTTTTACGGCTCTATCCAAAAACAAGGGACTTAAAGCTCTGAAATTGCAGCAGAATCAATTAAGGTCGGCAGAAGACGATGCGGTTTCGCAGATGCACTATTTGACTGTAGCCCGGGATATGGTTGCAAACGGGCAAATCGTGATCGGAGACTACAGTTACTCACTGCTTGTGTTCGGCAGTGAAGATACGGTTGTTGCCAATGCGAATGACTCGGTAAAGAAATTGCAGGATGCGGGATTTTTACCGATCAAGTCCACTCTCGCGCTGGTTACGTAATGACATGGAACCCGCCATCTAGCCAACTCGAAAGGAGTTGGTCAAACTAAA
>ERZ833963.1055-NODE-1055-length-35830-cov-10.834130_pt1 | contig 35830 bp, 33 predicted proteins | sample MGYA00519693_ERZ833963 | MGnify/ENA primary metagenome ERZ833963 (study PRJEB31850, sample SAMEA3708748) | human gut metagenome | biome: human gut; feature: human-associated habitat; material: faeces | place: China | collected 2014 ...
ATTTTCTTTGCTATGGAGGACGGAATCCTAAACTAACCTAACTTAAGAAAGAACCAATTGAGAATTGATTCGCTTTTTTGTATTAATTAGTATCTGTTTAATAATTCAACGTAGGCATCAACGATACTTTGTAAGAATCCAACAGTACCTTCAGCAACGTTGCCATCTTCATCGAGAATCTTTGTAACGTTTCCGATGTAAGCTTCTGGTTGTTGCAATGTTGGCATGTTCAAGAATACTAGTGATTGACGTAGGGCATGGTTAGCACCGAAACCACTAATAGCACCAGGTGAAACACTGATTACAGCAGCGGGCTTTTTGTCCCAAGCACTTTGACCATAAGGACGAGAACCAACATCAATAGCGTTCTTCAAGCCACCAGGAATTGAACGGTTGTATTCAGGTGTGACGAATAGAACACCAGCAGCTTCCTTGATTTGATTTCTGAATGCAGTATATTCTGCAGGAACATTTTCAGGTGTATCGATATCTTCGTTGTAAAGTGGTAGGTTACCAATCTCAACAAATTCTGGTTCGTAATCACTAGGGAATAATTTCATAACATTCTTAGCGATTTGTTTTGAGAATGATCCTTTACGTAAACTACCAACTACAACAGCAATTTTTTTTGACATATAAAACTCCTCCATATCCTTCGATATTTCTAAATTAGCATAAAAAAAAACATTCAACAAATATTTGTTCTCGCAAACAAAAATATTTTTTTACAAGGTGGTAATCGGTTACAAAAATATTGATAACCAATTCACAATATGTTATAATTCATCACTTTTGTCAAAATATCATAAATAAAAAATCAAAATATGAATTTCATTACAATTAGATTACAGAAATTTAGTTCGCTGGAATTTTTTTATTGTGCCTGTAATATGTTTGTCATATTCGTCTTGTATAGTGTCATCTGGTAAACACAAAACCGGGGAGAGATTAGTTGCTAAAGCAAATTAAATTAGATGCACTACTTATTGTCAGTTTGATCATCACAGGGGGAATGGGATATACAGTCGCATATGCTGCTGATACTTCAACTGCACAAGTAAGTAATACAACGGATTTTCAAAAAACATTAACTAACTTGGAGACACATCAAACAGTTAATGATGATGCTAACACACTAAACAAGAAGGTATCATTACCAGGTAACAAAGAATTTATGCCAGGTATTAATAACAGTGAAAAAGATCCAAATATGGCTGATGTAGAAACACTTCAACAAGAAGTTGATCATGCACCAGTTCAAGAATCACAACCAGAACAAATTGAACAATCACAACAGGCAATTACACAAGCTGCCGCAGAACCACCTGTAGAAATGCAATCAAGTGGTCGCAATGTTGGGACTTTCAAAATCAGTTTTTATGATCCAGCTGTTTTAGGATCAGATATGGGTTATTCAGGAGTTGCCACTAATTTAAATGTAATTCCACGTGGATCACGTTTGAAGATTACGACAACTCAAGGAGATGTTTATTATCGTACTGTTAACGATACTGGAACATTTGCCTACGACAATCCATACCAAATCGATATGGCAATGCCAAACAGTATGATTCCTTCATACGGAATTACTAGTGCAACCGTTGAAATTATTGGTTAAACAAATACATTCGAATAATTATAAATCCGTTTTCACCAAAAAGTTGGGGTTAGCGGATTTTTTGTTTTACAATTAAGAAAAGCTATTAAAAAGAAGGGTAATAAATGAAAGCATTTGGTGTCACTAATAATAAATTTGAAAGTTTTACAGAATTTGAAAAGGCTAAAGAAAATCCGACTGGAAGAGATTTATTAGTCAAAATTGAGGGAATTTCGATCAATCCAGTGGACATCGCTACTAGAAAGAAAATTGCTGAAGATTTGTCAGATCCTAAAATTTTAGGTTATGACGGTTATGGTGTAGTCGACGCTGTCGGCAGTGAGGTTAAAAATTTCCAAGTCGGCGACAAAGTGTTCTTTGCTGGTGATTATACTCGTGACGGTTCATATCAAGAATATGAAATAATTGATGAACGGATTGTAGCTCATGCACCCAAGAAAACTTCAATTGAAAAAAGTGTCGCTATGCCATTAGTAACTTTGACAGCTAGCGAATTATTATTTGAAAAGTTGCAGATCAATCCGGCTCAAGATAATCGCGATAAAACTGTTTTGATTATCAATGGTGCTGGTGGTGTTGGTTCAATTGCCACTCAATTGGCCCATTTAGCCGGTCTAAGGGTAATTGCTACTGCTTCGACACCAGAAAAGGTTAACTGGGTCAAAGACTTAGGAGCTGATTTAGTGGTCAATCATCATCATGACTTGATCAAGCAAGTTCATGACTTAGGAATCAAACATGTTGATTACATTTTAGGCTTGAGCGATAACGATCCACACTGGTCAGAAATTGTTGAACTAATTAAACCATTTGGAACTTTTGCGACAATTACCAATCTACGTGAATCACAAATTGCTGATTTGAAACAAAAGTCGGTCAATTTTGCTTGGGAGTGGATGTTTACCAAAGCTAAATTTAAATTGGATTCAATGTCCACACAAGGTGACTATTTAGAAAAATTAGCTCAAGGTCTAGATAGTGGCATGATTACTTCGACTGTAACGAAAGTCTTCCACGGTTTTAATTTAGAGAATATTAAAAAAGCTACACAATTAGTAGAAGCCGGTCATATGATGGGGAAAGTAGTTATTAAAGCTTAATTTAAGTTAAAAAGAGGATGATACTGTTAGTAAGTATCATCCTCTTTAGTTTAGATTAAATTGTAATGTTTCAAGCCGTTAACAATACCACCGTTAACGTTTTCAGTGGTAATATAAGTAGCAGCGTCCTTAACTGAATCTATACCATTACCCATAGCAATGCCATAATCGGCGTATTTGATCATAGGTAAGTCGTTAGTTCCGTCACCAAATGCATAAACTGGTTTGTCTTCTAGTTCTAAGCCTTTAATAAGATGTTTGATACCACTCATCTTAGAAACGTCTTTTTCAACTGTATCGATTGAATAAGGACCAGTTTTATAGAATTTTAATTCAGGGAACTTTTCTTGATACCGTTCTGAATCACCGCCAGATACTACGACAACCATAGGAACGTCACCTTTTTGGTAAAAGAGTGGATCGATTGAAGGCAAGTCGATATCAACGGCGTGATAAAATTCTTCAACGAAGGGACTGGCTTCACTAAGAAATGATTCAGTCGGTGAGTGCATGCTAACACTGTCACCGAATTTCTTTGCTTGCTCAATAACTTGTTTTACTAATTCAGGTTTAATATTATTTTGATAAATAATATTATCCTGTGATTGGACAAATGCGCCATTTAAAGTAATATAAGTATCAATACCAGTCGTACTAGTAGCGGCTTCAATTTCAATAGGGGAGCGTCCAGTACTGATAACTGGTAAGTAGCCGTTCTCTTTTAATTGGTGGACCGCTGTCGCTACAGAGTCATCCACTCGAGATTGGGCGTTTAGAAGAGTTCCGTCCAAATCAAAGAAGACGGTACCACGATAATTGTTTTGCAAAAAATCACCAACTTAATTTTATTTTGTATACTAGTAATATGGTAACAATTTTTATTGTAATGATATAGTCAAATCTCACATATGGAGTGATATGTTTATGAAAATATTAATGATTGAGGATAACAAGTCTGTTTCTGAAATGATGGGCATGTTCTTTCAAAAAGAAAAATGGGAAGCAAGCTTTGCCTACGATGGTAATGAAGCGGTCGATATGTTTAATGAAGACCCAGATAAATGGGATATGATTACCTTAGACTTGAACTTACCGGGAAAAGACGGGATGGAAGTAGCTAAGGAAATTAGAAAAGTTTCCAAAACTGTTCCGATCATCATGTTGACGGCTCGTGATACGGAAAGTGATCAAGTGCTCGGTTTGGAATTTGGTGCTGACGATTACGTTACAAAGCCATTCAGCCCGATTACTTTGATTGCTAGAATGAAGGCCATTCACCGTCGTGATGAAAATATGGCCGAAAAATTGGCAGAATCGACACCGGTTAATGCTGAAGTGGAAGAGGCTGACGATGGTTTTGACATCAATACTGGTTTCTTTAAATTGAATTCAAATACACGTGAAGCATATCTAAATGGTAAAGAAATTCCTGATTTGACACCAAAGGAATTTGATTTGTTGAAGACTTTGGCAAGTAAACCTAAACAAGTTTTCTCTCGTGAACAATTGCTAGAACAAGTTTGGGATTACGATTATTTTGGTGAAGAAAGAACCGTTGATGCTCACATTAAGAAATTGCGTCAAAAGATTGAAAAAGTTGGACCTCAAGTTATTGAAACTGTTTGGGGTGTCGGCTACAAATTTGATGATACAGGAGCAAAAAATAAAGCATAATGAAACTAATCTATCAAAACATGCTGAGTTTTTTGATCGTTATTTTGACGACTCTTGGAATTATTTTGTATTCCGTTACTAGTGCAGCTACGAATTGGGAATACAATCGGACCTACAAGAGTTTGGAAAGTTATGCTGGTAATCTGGAAAAGATAGCTTTGAAAACTGATCCTAAAACTGGGCAGATTCATAATATCACTGGCGACAATATTAGAACGGTTGAACAAGTATTGTCAGAGAGAAATGTTCAATTTGCTATTTTTGACTATAACAACAACCAAGTTTATCCAACGCCACCAACAAATGTAAAATTGCACTTGAAACAATCTTACTGGAAAAAGCTTAAGCAAGGTAAGACGATTCGTAATATTCAAAAATCACAAAATGCTGAAGGTAATCCTAGACTTCGAAAGGACGATAATCGGAGCTATGTTTACGTCTTAACACCGTGGTTCCAAAATGGAAAATTGATAGCGGCTGTTTGGGCCGGATCGGATGTTTCTGAATTGCAGACTAATATTGGTGAAATCAACAGTCGACTTTATTTTGCCTTATTGATTTCTCTTTTAGCTGCGATACTTTTGAGTTTCATATTATCTAGGTATCAAGTTGATCGAATCAATCGACTACGTGGTGCAACGAAGAAAGTTGCTAATAATGATTTCTCAGTACACATTGAAAGCAAAGGTCGTGATGAACTGGACGATTTGGCAGATGATTTCAACCAAATGGTTAAGTCACTAGAGGCTTCTGATACTGAAATTAAGCGTCAGGAACAACGTCGTAAGGAATTCATGGCTGATGCCTCTCACGAAATGAGAACACCACTAACGACCATCAATGGACTGTTGGAGGGCTTAGCTTATGATGCCATTCCTGAAGAGTCTAAAGGTCAAAGTATTCAATTGATGCGCAATGAGACTAAACGTTTGATTCGATTAGTTAATGAGAATTTGGATTATGAGAAAATTAGAACTAACCAAATTACTATGGCCAAACGAGTTTTCGATGCCAATAAACCATTGCATGATATAACTTCACAATTGGATAAAAAAGCTAAGACAGCTGGCGATGAATTGATTTTGAAACCTTATGAAGGTGAATTGAAGACTTACGCTGATTATGACCGTTTTGTACAGGTTATTTTTAATATCATGCAAAATGCTATTCAATTTACTAATAATGGCAAAATCTTTATTAGCGGCAGTCGTAATGAAGAACGTCACGCTTCAGTCTTCATAATTTCTGATACTGGTATCGGGATGTCTGAAGATCAGGTCAAAAATATTTGGGATCGTTATTATAAAGCTGATCCATCTCGTAAGAATCGTAAGTATGGTGAATCAGGACTCGGACTTTCAATCGTTCATCAATTGGTGGAAAATCATGGTGGTGAAATTGAAGTTAAGAGTAAGCTCAATGAAGGAACTACCTTTACTGTGACATTATTTGACGAAGGATATGAGCACAAGCAAGATAAACAAAAACAAGACTAGTAAAGTACACCATTTTGGTGTACTTTTTTGATATATATTACGGAGGATTAACTGATGAAATATGAATGGCGTAAGCTTGAACGTGACTTTTATTCAACTAAGAAAAAGCCAGTGATTTTAAATATTCCAAAACAAAAATTTATCTCATTATCTGGGACTGGTAATCCTAATGGTCCTGAATTTTCTCAAAAGATTCAAATTTTGTATCCAGCCGCATATGGAATTAAGGGTGCGTATAAAAAGGTAGCAGACTCTCAAGAATTTGACGATTATGTAGTATTTCCGTTGGAAGGCGTTTGGTCATTGACGAAAAAAGGTCAGCAACTAGATTATTTAGATAAAAATGAATTCAGTTATGACATTATGATTAGAATCCCAGATTTTGTTTCTGATGATTTGGTTAAATCAGCCTTGCAATCGGTCAAAGAAAAGAAATCTTTGGCTGAAATAGATAATCTTGAGATTAAAGAATATCCGGCTATGGAAGTAGCCCAAATATTGCATGTAGGTAGTTATGATGATGAGCCTGCTAGTTTTAAGAAAATTGACGATTTAGTCGCTAGTGAAAATAAACAACGCATATTTAAGGTTCATCGTGAAATTTATTTATCTGATGCCCGCCGAGTGGAACCCGACAAATTAAAAACTATCTTAAGATATCAAATTAAATAAAGATATCTTCTTATTAAAAAAACTCCAATAAGTCCTAAATTCTTAGGCATTTATTGGAGTTTTTTTATTTTTGATTTAAATAATCCCAACTGTCAATCGGCGTACGATCATTTTGTAGTTGTACCGCATCAGTTGTGTAGAGATCAGTCGTTGATTTATTACCATTCTTTGAATAGAGACTAGTTGATTTGTCTCCAAGTTTGTTACGAAGTTCTTCCATTTGTTGCACTTGATTCAAGTAAGAATAATTATTTGGATCAGTAGGTGTGAAATTATTTGGTGTGTAGAAGCGGAGCAGATTTTTATTGTTGATATTATCAGAAGTTTTCAGCTTAGTATCAACATCCTTCTCCCATTTAGCAACTTTAGTGACTAATTCAGGGTTATTGCGCATGTCAACTTCTTCGCCAGTTTCATTGGTGTAAACAGTTGTCGAAGTTCCATTTCTGATAACAGTGTATTTTGGCGTTACGAAGCTTTTCTTTCTGAAGGCAACGATTGAATTATGTTGTTTGGAAAGTAAATCGGTTCCTAATTGTACGTACGATTTAGTATTTACTCCAGCTAAATGCAAGATTGTTGGTAGGACATCGATTTCATCACCATAAGTGTGATTAATTCCACCTTTTAGACCGTCCATATGGATCATAAAAGGAACGCGCTGCATTTGAATATTGTCAAATTTTGTCCAAGTCTCTGGGGTTTTGCCAAGCATTGTCGAAAGAGCCTTGTGTTGTTCGTCATTTAATCCGTAATGATCACCGTAAAGTACGACTATGGTGTTCTTTTCCAATCCAGAGGCTTTCAAATAGTTGAAAAATTCTTCAACAGATTTATCGAGATAGTGGGCAGTTTTGAAATAGTCATTTACAACAGAATTTTCGTTGTCAGAAGTTTGGAAACCAGCATTGTCTTCGTCAGAAAATTGATATCCAACGTGGTTAGTGATGGTTAAGAACTTGGTATAGAAGGGTTGTTGCATTTGCTCTAGATATTTGACTCCTTCAGAAAAGAGCAGTTTGTCTTTGATACCATAACCATTTAGCGATAAGGTATCAGAATCCTTAGTATCATAGTAGCTCTTGTCGAAGAAATAATTGTAGCCCATATTTTTATAAGTGATGTTTCGTCCCCAAAAGCTTCCAATATTACCGTGAAAGACGGCACTCGTATAACCCTTTTGTTGGGCCAAAATTGCCGGTGCTGATTGGAAAGTGTTGTCGCCACCAAGTTTTTGGAAAAATGAGCCTTCAGGCAATCCGAATAAACCTGATTCGAGCATCGTTTCAGCATCACTAGTTCGACCGTTACCAACTTCATTGAAAAAGTTATCGAACGAAAGGGTATTTTGGTCATTGTAAAGACTGTTTAAAAATGGAGTGACCTCTTGGTCATTAACTTTCATACCAATTAAGAATTGTTCAAAACTTTCTAGATGGATAATAATGATATTTTTGCCATTAGCTTTACCGAAATACTTGGGATTTGGTTTAGCATAATTATTATTGACATAATCCAAAACATCATCGACCTCAGCCTCAGTTGCACTAGAGCGTACTTGATTGTTTTGAACTGAACGAACTGAATCATAGCCTAAAAATGAGTTGATGCCGAGATATTGCACGATATAAGAGTGATCAAAGGTTCTTCCAAGTAATTGTGGACGATTAGCTTCAGAACCTGCTAAATCGGCAGAAAATAAAGCAATACCCAACATACTAGTAGCTAGGGCATTGAGTTTTCTAAAGGGACGTTGATCGATTTTTACGAAACGAGTTGTGAATAATAAAATAATTACTACAAAATCAATCAAGTAAATTAAATCTCTTGGCTGCATTGAACTTAAAGTACTAGCCCCTAAACCTTTAGCAACCTTAGTAACACCAAGCATTGTACTGACAGAGATAAAGTCGGCCATTTCACGATAATATAGCAAATTAGCGTAAATGAAAATTGAGTCAGCAAGATAAATAAGTCCCATGACTATGTATGAGATTTTGGGTTTGTTGATATAGAGAGCTAATCCCAATAAAAAAACCAGTGTTGCCAAGGGATTGACTATCATAAAAAAGTATTGCCATAAGTTATTGATAGTTAAGCCAAAGTCCAGAAAATAGGTAACCACTGTTTTTAACCATAGACACAAGACTAGGAAACCCATGAATCCTAATCGCGTGTTCAATATGGATTTTATTTTTTGCATAATATCCCTCATAACTAAATTAATTCAATGATTAAATGATACGTTATTTCGGAAAAGAAAAAAAGCCAGCTTTAGCTGATTTAAGGCACTGGTTATCGTTAGGTGTCGTCGTCCGTTTTACTTTGTGGACGCTGGAACGTACTGAGCGCAACTTTAAGCCAATTCCAGAACCGAGAACAGTCTTAAAACTTGGCCTTTTACAAAAGCGATAAATCGCTAAGTAAAATTTCAGTACTGAGTGTCCACAAAGCAGCCACACTGAATAACGACATTTATTTTTATCTCAAGTAAATCAAAAAGCCTCAATTCAGATATAGTCGAGTAACTATCTATTTGAATTGAGGCTTATTTGTTTGGTCATAAAGATATAGAACCACTGTCTAGTCCGGAATAGCAAAGAAAATTGGCTCAGTAGTGAAATTATTCTTAGCAACTTGTTGCTTAGAATAAGGCCGAGTTTTGAGATTTTGCGCACTTTGCAAAAGCTCAAAATCGTGCCCACTACGTTCCAGCCAAATTTTCTTTGCTATGGAGGACGGAATCCCAAACTGATCTAGCTTAAGAAAGAACCAACTTAATTAGTAGAATCATTTTTTCCTTTTAGAACACTGGACCAACTATCAATTACAGACCGGTCACCATTTAGTTCAGGTGCATCAGTTGAGTAAAGGTTGGTAGTTGACTTGTTGCCATTTTGTGAATAGACACTTGTAGATTTCAATCCAAGATTATTTCTAGTAGCAACCAATTTTTGAATTTCATTTTGATAATTATATTCCTTGCTATCAACAGGGGTAAAACCAGTAGGCGTGTAGAATCTCAGAAGGTTCTTGTTGTTGATCGTGTCGGATAGTTTCAATTTGTCGTTGACGTATTGTTGCCATTTAGCTACTTTTTCTTTTAATTTAGGATTTTGACTTAAATCTACCAACTCACCAGTTTTATTTTTATAAACTTCTGGGTCGCCATTACTATTCTTTAAGACTGTGTAATGAGGTGTGACGAAGTTTTTATTTCTAAAGATAACGATTTGATTGTGTTGTTTTGATAGTAAATCAGTTCCTAACTGAATGTACTGCTTAGTATTGATCCCGGCCAAATGTAAAATAGTTGGCAAGACGTCGATCTCACCACCATAAGAGTGATTGATACCACCTTTAAGGCCTTTCATGTGAATCATAAAGGGAACCTTTTGCATTTGCGAATCATTGAAGTCGGACCAATCATTCGTATCGACACCTAACAATGGAGCCAAATCAGGATTTTGACTGTTGGAAAGGCCGTAATGATCACCGTAAAGAACAATCATGGAATTATCATAGATCCCACTAGATTTTAGATAATTGAAGAATTCTTGCAAAGCATTGTCCAAGTAATGAGCAGTTAAAAAGTAATTGTTAACAGCACTGTTGCTTGTATTAGGTGCTTGGAAACCATCGTTGTCTTCATCTGGTAATTCGAATGGATAATGGTTAGTAACGGTAATAAATTTAGTGTAGAAAGGCTGTTGCAATTGCTCAAGATACTTAACACTTTCTGAAAGCATCAGTTTATCTTTCATACCATATTCCAAACTAGAATCGGCTGTTTTGTTAAAGTAATTTGAATCAAAGAAATAATCATAGCCCATGTTTTTATAGACATTATCACGATTCCAAAAACTTCCAATATTCCCATGGAAAACGGCACTAGTATAGCCTTCTTTTTGTCCAAGAATGGCCGGTGCAGCCTGGAAAGTATTGTCACTGCCGAGTTTTGAGAAGAGGGAACCTTCTGGCAATCCGAAGAGTCCTGTCTCTAACATATTCTCAGCATCACTAGTTTTTCCTTGACCAACTTCATGGTAAAAATTATCAAACGACATCGTGTTTTTATCACTGTAAAGGCTATTTAAAAACGGTGTAACTTCTTGACCATTAACTTTGTAATTGATGAGGAATTGTTGAAAACTTTCCAAATGAATTACAATAATATTTTTACCTTTAGCTTTGCCAAAGTATGTTGGATTGGGTTTGGCGTAATTCTTTTTAACTTCAGTTAAAACGTCATCCATATCGGTACCAACAGCTTCCGAACGCACTTGATTGTTTTGAACTGTTTTAATCGAATCATAGGCTAGGAAACTGTTTAAACCTAAATATTTAACAATGTAAGCACGATCGAAGGTCCGTCCTAGTAATTGTGGACGATTACTTTCAGCAATAGTTAAATTTAATGAGAAGAGAAAGATTCCCAAAAAAGTTGTTGCAATTGCAGTTAACTTTTTCATAGGTTGAGGATCAATTTTGATATAATGGGTTAGTAACAAAATTGCTAAAATAATGAAATCTAATCCATAAATAAAATCATGGATTTGAACTAAATTAGCAGCACTACCACCGAGACCCTTGGAGACCTTAGCAGCACCAGCGATTGTGTTAAAAGATAGAAAATCACTAAATTCCCGGTAATAAAGAATATTTCCGTATAAAAGGGCTGACTCTAAAACATAGATAAAGCCCATAACGATATAGGAAATTTTGGAACGATTGATGTATAACGCTATGCTCAAAAGTATAACGGCTGTTGCAATGGGATTGATTATTAAAATAAAATGTTGTAACGGGTCCGAAACGCCTAGTGAAAAATCACAGTAATAGGCAATAATAGTTTTGATCCATAGTAAAGCGACTAATAGAGCCATAAAGCCCAATCGCTTGTTCAAGATATTTTTTAATTTATTCATTAGAAATTCCTTGTTTTTAAAAATTCTTAAATAAATCTATTTAAAGACTAAATAAATCACTTAATTGTTAGTATAATACGTTATAGGTAAAAAGTGGGAAAGAATGAGCAAAATGATATTTTTAGGACCATTATATAGTTATATATATGCGCGTTTTGCAACAAAATTTAATCATTTTCCATTGATTCGGCTTTCTTTTTACGCTGTTGATAAAGCAATATTATATACTTTAATTTTTATAATTTTAAGGTATATCTGGGTTAAAATAAAGAAAAGAAATACTACCTTTTGGTATGAGTTTTGGCTCAGCGTGTTCGTTTTTTATGTTTTCCTACTTTTTGCTTTGACAGTTTTTCGAGATGGCTACTTCATATGGCAATTCAAATTTTTCTGGCACCGTCCGTTATCCGATATAAATACCATTCCACTGATAGAAACGATGAAGTTAGCAGATGCTAAGTCATTGGTCGACTTTTTTTATAATTTGTATGGTAATATTGTGTGGTTCGTACCGATGGGATTCTTCATTCCCGCATTAAGTAAGCGCCACCTCAACTTTCTGCAAGTTGTCTTAATGGGTGCGATGATTTCAGTGTCAATTGAAGCTTTACAGTTTGTTTTAAATACTGGTGTCACCGATATTGATGATGTTATCTTCAATACTTTAGGTGCTGTGGTAGGGTATTTATTATATTTTTTAGGAAAATGGATAAAAAAGCTAATAAAAATTTGAAATTTTCTTCGAAAATGATTAATCTTAGATTTGACGATATATATGGAGGAGAGAGATAAATGACTCAAATTAAATTTGATGATTCAAAATTGAGCAAGTTCGTTCATGACAACGAAGTTGGCGAAATGCAAGCATTAGTTAATGCTGCTGATGAAGAACTACGTAAGGGTACTGGTGCCGGTGCTGATTTCCGTGGTTTCATCGATTTGCCTGTTGATTATGACAAAGATGAATTTGCTCGTATTAAGAAAGCTGCTAAGAAGATCCAATCAGACTCAGAAGTCTTCATTGGTATCGGTATTGGTGGTTCATACTTAGGTGCACGTGCTGCAATCGACTTCCTAAGTTCATCATTCTACAATGTTAAGAATGAAAAAGATGTTCCAGAAGTTTACTTCTGTGGTAACTCAATTTCTCCAAATTACTTAGCTGATTTACTAGACGTTATCGGCGACCGTGATTTCAGTGTTAATATCATTTCTAAATCTGGTACAACAACAGAACCTTCAATTGCTTTCAGAATTTTGAAAGCTAAGTTGATTGAAAAATATGGTGTTGAAGGTGCTAAGGAACGTATCTACGCTACAACAGATCGTGCCAAGGGTGCTTTGAAGACAGAATCAGATGCTGAAGGTTACGAAGAATTCGTTGTTCCTGATGATATCGGTGGTCGTTTCTCAGTTCTTACAGCTGTTGGTCTATTACCAATCGCCGTTGCTGGTATCGACATCGACAAGTTGATGGAAGGTGCTGCACAAGCTCGTACAGACTACTCATCAGCTGACCTTACAAAGAACGATGCTTACAAGTATGCTGCTTTGAGAAACATCTTGTACCGTAAAGGTTACACAACAGAATTGCTAGAAAACTACGAACCAAACGTTCAATACTTTGGCGAATGGTGGAAACAATTGATGGGTGAATCTGAAGGTAAAGATCAAAAGGGTATCTACCCATCATCAGCTAACTTCTCAACTGACTTGCACTCATTAGGTCAATACATTCAAGAAGGTCGTCGTAACTTGATGGAAACTGTTGTTTTAATCGACACACCAAGACATGACGTTAAGATTCCTGCTGAAAAAGATAACCTTGATGGTTTGAAGTACTTGGAAAACAAGTCAATGGACTTCGTTAACAAGAAGGCTTACGAAGGTGTTGTTCTAGCTCACACTGACGGTGGCGTTCCAGTTATGACAGTTCACATTGAAAAACAAGATGCCTATAACTTAGGTTACTTGATGTACTTCTTCGAAATTGCTGTTGGTATTTCTGGTTACTTGAACGGTATCAATCCATTCAACCAACCAGGTGTTGAAGCATACAAGAAGAACATGTTTGGTCTACTTGGCCGTCCTGGTTATGAAGAACTTGGCGAAGAATTAAACAAGAGACTATAATTTATAAATAATTACAAATGAAAAAGCATCCTCAATCGAGGGTGCTTTTTTTGTCGTTCGATGTAAAAACTACTTCATGAACGATGCCATATTCTGTTTGATCAGCGATTTGATCGAGTGTTTCTTCAAAGCCAAACATCTCGTAAAATGCTTGGGCTATTAAGTTTTTCTTCAAAACAATTAAGTAAAAATCATTAAATTTTTTAGCTAAATTTTCTAAGGCAGTTGTGAATAATTTTTGACCGATGCCTTGATGTTGATATTCTGGCAAGACGTAAAGCGTATAGATCTCCCCAAATCCTTGATACTTTTTACGTCGAGCCGGGCCAAATGAACAAACCCCGACTACTTTGTCGTCGTCTAAGGCAACTAAAGTATTGTTCCATCTAGTCTCTGGATGCCAATTATCAACTCTTAAATTGTCTAATAAGGCTTGTGGGACAATCCCAACATAAGCGTATTGCCAAGTTTGATAATACAAATTACTGATCTTTTGGAAATTAAAATCTTTAGTGGTAGAAACGACTTGAATCATCTTAATTTCTGCTTTCAACAGAATTGGTTGCACTGGCAAAGACTCCTAATTTACCAAAGACTAGTCCTAGAACAAATCCTGCTAGAGTCAATGTAACCCAACCTAATCCTAAACTAGCGAATGGAACGTATTGATGATAGAAGTTCAAGGCAGTTTTGACGAAAGTTAAATTAGTAACGGCTTCTGGTGAAGCATTCAACATATCAAAGACAGCAGGCAAAACTGTGAAAGCGATGGTCATTTTATAAACGACTCCAGCGTATGGTTTTGAGTGAACTGTCAAAGAAACGAGGATCAAAGCTAATGACAGTGGGTAAAGTAGCATTAGTACTGGTAGTGACCAAGCGATGATGTTATCAAGTCCTGCGTTAGCAACAACAAATGACATTACAGTTGTGACACGTAACCAAGCTAAGTAGCTTACTTTAGGGAACAATTTGTGGAAATCTTGTGAGAATGAGGCAACAAGTCCCATGGCAGTAGTGAAAACACCTAAGGTAACCAGAACACCTAAGAAGGCAGCTCCGAAGTTACCGAAGTAGTAATTGACGATTTGTGAAAGAGCAGTACCACCATTGTCAGAAAGGTTTAATCTACTCAAACTAAATGATCCTAATAGAACTAATCCAAAGTAAACTAAAACTTCTAAGGCGATACTCAAAGAACCAGCTTTAGCAGTTAAACCAGTTAGTTCTCTATCTTTGTAGCCAAGTCCTTTAACAGCATGAACGAAAGTAACACTCAAAGCTAGAAGGGCAACGGCATCGATTGTATTGTAACCTTCAAGTAAACCGCTGACAGTAGCGCTAGTTTGATAAGCTTGAGTTGGCATGTGATTCAAACCACCCATAGGGTTCAAGAAGGCAACTACGAAGATAACAGCTAATAATACCAAGAAGATAGTGTTTAAATATTTTCCAACGTATTTCAATAATCTGTTTTGGTGAACGGTTAAAACATAGGCTAAACCAAAGAATAAAGCGGTGAAAACTAACATCCCGACGGTGTCAAATTTTGCTGGCAAGAATGGTTTGAGTCCCATTTCAAAAGCGGTAGCAGCAGTACGTGGAGTACCAAAGAAAGGTCCGATGGTCAGGTGAACCAAAACTAAAAACATTGCGGCATAGAATTTACCAACTGGACGAGCTAGATCATACAAGCCATCACTCTTCGTCACAACGACAGCCAAAATTGCTAGTAACGGAAAGAGTGAACCAGAAATTGCAAAGCCAAATGCGGCTGACATCCAATTGTTGCCGGCTAATTGTCCTAAATGGACTGGAAAAATCAAGTTCCCAGAACCAAAGAACATTCCAAAAATTAGTGATGATACTACTAATAGGTGTAGTACCTTTTTCTTACTTCTTTTTTCTCCTGATAAATCGTAATCGTCTTTCATAAAACTTCCTCCTAAAAATGTTGTTTCTAATCTGTGATGGGCTTTTAATGCCACTAATATCAGAATCCATTTTTAACCACCCCTTTTGAAATTTTAAAAACGTTAGGAACAAAAAAAGCCCTCTTCCAGCTAAGGAAAAGGGCTCAAATAGAACGGTACCACCTTTTATGGGTATTACAAAAATACTCACTCACTTAACGGACAAATAATCCGCTAGCCTGATAATGGTGGCAGCCACGGTAACCTACATGTCGGCACCGAACTCAGAAATGATTTTCAAAATTCTCATGACGGTCATTTTTCACTCAACATGACTCACTATGCGTTTTTGAGATTTCTACTTTTTTCTTCAACGTTTTGTTGGTTCGTATTATAGGCACATAAAATTAAAATTTCAAGGTTTATTTTAATAAAGTTATAATTTTTATAATTTAGTTGGCTTGCGGTTGAGGAAATGTTTGGCCCCATCTATAACGTGGAAGTAGGTTGCAAGGCTTAACATATCAGTATTTATACTCTTCAAAAAAGGCCACTCGCGTAACGAACCACGAAGAACAGAATTATTTTCTTCAATGAAAGTTTGACTAATCTTTTGTGGACGATCATTGAAGACTCCTGATTGATATAAATAATTAGCATAGTCAAAAAAGTATTTAGCTGTTCTAGGGTCATTGATCGTATCGTGCAAGATGCGAGTTCGATGTCTAATAAAACTCATACTGTTTTTGACGACTTGAGCACTATTATTGGAAATCGTTAGGTAAGCAAATAATTGTTCGAAGAATCTTTGGTAGGCATGAATTTCACCGCTACTCAAAAAAGCCCGAGGGTGATTTTTAAAAGGATATTTCCAATTGCTCAAATTGTATTCCCATTTTTGACCAATCCAAATAGTAAAAGGCAATTCATAGAAGACTTGAGTCATATCTTGTTCAAAACTTTGATTGATGATTTCAGAATAGTCATTTGATAACACGTGATTGATTTGGTTTTTCAAGTCAGTCGTAATGTATTTCACATTTTCAGTGTCATCAGTTAGATTGAATAATTTTTTCCAGACTTCTGGAGTAAATAATTCAGGTTTTAAATGTTGAATCAATTTTAAATTCACTGGGGCAGAATTGAGTGTGAAACCAGCGTCAAAGGAATTATCCATTAATTGCAGAGTTTGGACGAAATGGCCACCTAAAGAGTGTCCTAATCCATAAACTAGAGAGTCAGATAGACTATGTTGCTTAACGTATTGTACGAATTGACGAGCCATTTTCAACTGGCTGAGATTTTTGTCGCTTCCAATCAAGATGGCGTTGACGTTGTAATCCCAGTCTTTATATGTTTCTAGAATTGATGCCTCGAATCTTTTACTACGGGATTTGATGGTATTATCATTCCCACCTTCAGTCCCACGAAAAGCGATGTAAACTTCTTTGACACCATCAATGGCAATTTGAAAAGCTGTAGCAGAAAAACCACAATCAGCTGCTTCCGGCAAAACCTTTCTTGCTTCAAATGATTTGACGTAATCAGGCATTCGATGAACGCGATTGTAAATCAATAATCGCAAGTAATTTTCCGGTTCAAATTCTTCATACAAGTAACGATCGTAATCATATTGCAAAAGCTTTGTTCGAAAATCGCTATCTTGTAACAATTCTCCAGCTTGATAACGCTGTTCTCTTAAATCTAAGGGGAGCGCGTGATGAATCAGTAAAATGATATAAATCTGATTGAGATATCCACGACAAAGATTTAGATTTTCATTTTCAATCATCGTAATTAACTGTTTTAATTTATTGATTTTACGATTTCTTGAAGGCAATTTGAAACGTTGTTTGCTAGGAGCTTGATTGATATTTTGCAGCTTTAAGACTTTATCGATCATTTGGGGATGAATGGTCTTGTTTTTTATAAAAATTGGTAAACGCAAATCGACAATTTGGTTCAACAGTAAATTTGTTAAACGAGATTTTTCTTTATTTAGATAAGAATAGCTGAAATAAAGACGTTTGTTTTGGGGTAGTAACTTCTTACTATCTTCCTTGTTGAAAGTTAAAGGAAGATTCTTGTGAGCTCGAAAATTGAGTAAATCGAGTTGATCATAAACATGATTTAATCTGTTTAAAGTACTTAGTAAGGCCCTCATTAAATCACCTCTTAATAGTTTTAGTTTAACAAAATGTTGATAAATTAGGAATTAAGAATCATTTTAAAAATATAGCACATTTGTGATACTTCACATTTGTGTTATATCACAAATGTGCTATACTATAAGTGTGGAGGTTGGAGAAAGATGAGAATAGATATCAAATCATACTTAGAAGACAACGGATTAACAATTTATGTAATAGCAAAAAAGAGCGGGTATGGTTATACGACGCTTCATAAATCTTTCAACAAAAAACAATCTTCCGCCACATCTATCAATTTGCGCGATATAGAGGCAATTGCCAAGGCGCAGGATACAGCAATGTGGAAAGTTCTGCGTGAATTGGAATTGCATTACTTAAAGTGAGGAGGCTTTTATATGGCAAGATCATTTTGGGATGGAGATCCATTTAACGACAATATGGACGAAATATTTAGAAGATTAATGAGTCAACAAAACGGCAATTCGCAAGCTAAGTATTATGTGAATGGTCAAGAATTGACTCCTGAAGAATTAGCAAAATATCAAGAAGCAAGAACTGCTGGGGAGAATATTCCTATCAGCGATAATAAACAAACAAAAAATGGCACAATGTTAGAGAAGTTAGGTCGTAATTTGACTCAAGAAGCTAAAGATGGACTTTTGGATCCAGTTATTGGCCGTGATAAAGAGATTCAAGAAACAGCTGAGGTTTTAAGCCGGAGAACGAAGAATAATCCAATTCTCGTTGGTGATGCTGGTGTCGGTAAGACTGCGGTAGTTGAAGGTTTAGCTCAAGCAATCGTCAAAGGCGATGTACCTGAAGCTATCAAAGACAAACAAATTATTTCAATCGATGTTTCTTCTCTTGAAGCGGGGACACAATACCGTGGATCATTTGAAGAGAACATTCAAAAGCTTTTGGCCGAAGTAAAAAAGGCTGGCAATGTCGTCTTGTTCTTCGATGAAATTCATCAAATTATCGGTGCGGGCTCAAGTGGCTCTGATTCTGGTAGTAAAGGATTGGCTGACATTATCAAACCAGCTTTGAGTCGTGGTGAGATTTCAATTATTGGTGCCACAACTCAAGATGAGTATCGTAATACAATTATGAAAGATGCTGCTTTGGCAAGAAGATTCAATGATGTAACGATTAATGAACCAAGTAAAGATGCTACTGTAGCAATCTTGAAGGGCTTACGTAAATCATACGAAGATCATCATCACGTCAAATTACCAGATGATGTATTGAAGGCTGCAGTTGATTATTCCGTTCAATATATTCCTCAAAGATCATTACCTGATAAGGCAATTGACTTGATCGATATGACAGCGGCACACTTGGCAGCTAAAAATCCGGTAACTGACAAAGTAAGTTTGGAAAAAGATCTCAAACAAGCCGAAGCTGACAAAGAAGCTGCTGCTAAAAAAGAAGATTATGAAAAAGCCGCTAGTTTGAAGAAGCACATTGAAGACTTACAAGCAAAACTTGATAAAGGTGACGAACAGACTGATGAACCAGTAGCAACTGTTAACGACATTGCTGAATCCGTTCAAAGATTAACTGGTGTTCCTGTATCACAAATGGGTGCCAGCGACATTGAACGTCTCAAAGATATGGGCAAACGCTTAAAGAGTAAGGTTATCGGTCAAAATGAAGCTGTTGATATGGTAGTCAGAGCTATTCGTCGTAACCGGGCTGGTTTTGATGATGGCAATCGTCCAATCGGTAGTTTCTTATTCGTTGGTCCTACTGGTGTTGGTAAGACGGAATTAGTCAAACAATTAGCCAAAGATATGTTTGGCAGTAAGGATGCTATCGTTCGTTTGGATATGAGTGAGTATTCAGATTTAACAGCGGTATCTAAGTTGATCGGTACGTCAGCTGGTTATGTCGGCTACGAAGATAATGGCAACACGTTAACTGAAAAGGTTCGTCGTAATCCATATTCCATCGTTTTGTTAGATGAAATTGAAAAGGCCAACCCTCAAGTATTGACGTTGCTATTGCAAGTTATGGATGATGGTCGTTTGACGGATGGACAAGGAAACGTCGTTGATTTCAAGAATACGATCATTATTGCTACATCCAATGCTGGATTTGGCAATAAAGCAACTGAAGATGAGAAGTTAATGGATAAATTGGCTCCTTACTTCAAACCAGAATTCTTGAATAGATTCAATGGTATCGTTGAGTTTACTCATCTATCAAAGAAAGACTTGAACCAAATCGTTAACTTAATGTTAAATGACGTCAATGCTAATTTGGCTAAGAAGCAAATCACTTTGGAGGTCACACCAGAAGCTAAAGAATGGTTGATTGATGAAGGATATGATGAAGCCATGGGAGCAAGACCATTACGTCGTGTCATTGAACAACAAATTAGAGATAAAGTAGCTGAATTCTATCTCGACCATTTGGACGTTAAAAACTTAAAAGCTGATTTAGTTGATGGAACTATTAAGATTTCTGAAAAATCAGCTGTTACAAACTAATATTTCTGAAAAAAGAAGACTTGAACGTTTCTCGTTTGAGTCTTCTTTTTTTGTGCGAATTTCAGCAAAATCCGAACAATAGCGTTATACGTAACTATGAATTTGCTTAAAATCCAAAATATATTAATAAAATAATAGCAAAATCCGAACGATATAAATAAAAAATAATAAAATGTTTCTAATTTGCTTGTCAAAACCCGAATAATCTGCAATACTAGAAAAGTTCGAAAAAAGTTTTTATATTTTCTAAGGGGCGTTTATTGTGAATTCATTACAAGATGGACGGAATTTAAGTTTTATGGAACGTTTATTCCATCTCGAAGAAGCCAAGACAAATGTTAGACGTGAGATTTTAGCTGGTCTAACAACGTTTGTATCTATGGCTTATATTTTATTTGTTAATCCGCAAGTTTTGGGAGACTCGGGGATGAACAAAGGATCTTTATTTACCGCTACAGCATTAACTGCAGTCGTTGGTTCAATTTTGATGGGGATTTTGGCTAACTATCCAATTGCGATTGCACCGGGATTAGGCGACAATGCCTTTTTCAGTTATTCTGTCGTTATAGCGATGGGAATTCCTTGGCAAACAGCCATGGCCGGAGTTTTTGTAGCCAGTTTGATTTTCTTAGTTCTTTCATTAATGAAAATTCGTGAAGTTGTTATTAATGCAATACCTAAAGATTTGAAGTTGGCGGTGGCTGCCGGGTTAGGTATCTTTATCGCCTTTGTCGGTCTGCAAGGTGGGGGACTGATCACCGCTAGTAAGTCTTCATTAGTAGCTATCGGATCATTTGCTGTTCCTACTACTTGGTTGACAATTGTTGGATTGTTAGTAACAGCAATCTTGATGGCTCGTAAAATTCCTGGAGCTATTTTTATCGGGATGGTCTTTACGACTATCGTGGGCTTAGTTACTAAATTGATTCCTATGCCATCGCATATCGTTTCGACAATCCCTAGTTTAAAGCCAACTTTTGGTGTTGGAGTGATGCATATTTCAGATATTACGCATCCACAGCTATGGGCTGTTGTAATAATCTTCTTATTAGTAGCCTTTTTTGATACTGCTGGTACTTTGATTGGTTTGGCTGAACAAGTTGACGTTATGCAAGACGAAGATGGTAAAATGCCAAGAATTGGTCATGCTTTAATGGCTGATTCAATTTCAATGGTCAGTGGGGCCGTCTTTGGTACTACTCCTCCAACAGCTTATGTTGAATCTTCAGCAGGTATCGCCGTTGGTGGTAGAACTGGTTTAACTTCAATCACAGTCGGTGTTATGTTTGCTTTATCAATGTTTTTCTCACCATTATTATCGGTTGTGACAACTAACGTTACAGCACCAGTCTTGATTATCGTTGGTACATTGATGGCACAGTCAATGAAAGGAATCAGATGGGATCGCTTTGAAATTGCTTTGCCAGCCTTTCTAACAATCGTTGGTATGCCATTGACTTATAACATTTCCTACGGTATTGCTTTTGGTTTCTTGGTTTATCCAATTACTATGTTGGCTGCCGGTAAGAGAAAAGAAATCAATCCTATCATGTATGGATTGTTCGTTGTTTTCGTAATTTTACTTTATATCATTAATATTTTGCCTAAAGCTAGTTTGGCATAAAAAAAATACTCTAATTTCTGATTCTTTCTTAAATTAGGTTACCGTTAGATGTCGTTGTCCATTCTGCTTTGTGGACGCTGGAAGTACTGATCATCCACAAAAATGAAATAACGACATTTATTATTTATCTCAAGTAAATCAAAAAGTCTCAATTCAGATATAGTCGATTAACTATTTATCTGAATTGAGGCTTATTTGTTTGGTCATAAAGATATAGAACCACTGTCTAGTCTGGAATAGCAAAGAAAATTGGCTCAGTAGTGAAGTTATTCTTAGCAACTTGTTGCTTAGAATAAGGCCGAGTTTTGAGATTTTGCGCACTTGGTTTATGCAAAAGCTCAAAATCGTGCCCACTACGTTCCAGCCAAATTTTCTTTGCTATGGAGGACGGAATCCCAAACTGATCTAGCTTAATAAAGAATCAATTTCTAGGGTAGTTTTTTTGTTATGAAAAAGCTGTATAATAAAATTTGTAAGCGTAAACAAGGAGGAGAACATGAAGAAGATTATTAATAATGTTGAGGATATTGTTCCTGAAATGATTTCAGGTTTAGTTAAAACCAATTCTGATTTAGTAAGACAGATTGACGGTACGACTGCTGTAGTTAGAAATGATAAGAAATTTGCTGAAAACAAACAAGTCGGTATCGTTTCTGGTGGTGGTAGTGGTCATGAACCATTGCATGCTGGTTACGTGGGCGATGGAATGCTCAGTGCCGCTGTAGCTGGAGAAGTCTTTACTTCACCAACTCCTGACCAAATTTATGAAGCTATCAAGGCAGTTGATCAAGGATTGGGTGTTTTGTTAGTAGTTAAAAATTACTCCGGTGATGTTATGAATTTCGACATGGCTAAAGAAATGGCTGAAGCGGATGATATTAAAATTAAGACGATTGTCGTTGACGATGATATTTCAGTAGAAAACAGTGAATTTACTCAAGGTAAACGTGGGGTTGCCGGTACTGCTTTAGTTGAAAAAATCGTTGGCGCTGCTGCTCGTTCTAAGATGTCCTTAGACGATGTCGCAGCTTTAGGCCAAAAGGTTATCGACAATACTAAAACTATTGGAATTGCTCTTCATGCAGCTACTGTGCCTGCTGTTGGGCATCCTGGATTTGAATTAGGTGACGATGAAATTGAATACGGTATTGGTATCCACAATGAACGTGGCTATGCTGTTGAAAAGATCCAACCTTCAAAAGACTTGGCACATGAATTGATTGAAAAGATTTTAAAGGAATTTGATGATAAATCAGGTAGTTTTGCTATTTTAGTTAATGGTATGGGTGGAACTCCTTTGATGGAACAATACATTTTTGCTAATGATGTTTTGAAAGAATTAGCTGATAAAGGTATCGATGTAGAATTTAGTAAAGTTGGCAATCTAGTCACATCACTTGATATGCAAGGAATTTCTTTGACTATCATGAAAGCAGATAGTGATTGGATCAAATTCTTAAAGGAACCAGTTACAACAATCGCTTGGTAGAGAGGAAGATACGATGAAAATAGAATTAGTTGATGCTAAAAAATGGATTAATTTATTTGTAGAAAAAGTTCAAGCTAACAAAGCAAACTTAAACGAATTAGATACGGCAATTGGTGATGGTGATCACGGAACTAATATGGATCGTGGGATGAATGCTATCAAAGATTCTTTTGCTAAAAAGGATCCCGAAAACGTGGCTGATTTATATAAAGCAACTGCCTTTGCAATGATCCAAAAGGTTGGCGGGGCTTCAGGTCCTTTGTATGGAACTGCCTTTTTAGATATGTCTAAAGCTGTCAAAACAGAAAATATTGAATTGTCCGATTTAATCCAAATTGGAACTGATGGTATTAAACGTCGTGGCCAATCAGATGTCGGTATGAAGACAATGATCGATGTTTGGCAACCAATTAGCGATGCTTTAAAAAATGATGCTTTCGAGCAGAAGGTTATCGACTCAGCATTAGAAAATGTCAAAGGGTTAGTAGCAACTAAGGGTCGTGCTAGTTATCTAGAGGAAAAGTCAAAGGGCCATATTGATCCTGGTGCACAGTCAAGTGCGTACTTATTTGAATCCTTACTAGAAGTGTTGGGGGATTAATAATGAAATATGGAATTGTGATAGTTTCTCACTCTAGTAAAATTGCTGCTGGAGTGAAAGATTTAATTTCTCAAGCAGCACCAGATTTGTCAATTACCACAGCTGGTGGGACTGATGAAGATGAAATTGGCTCTTCATTGGAGAAAATTCAAGCGGCTGTTGATAATAATACTGGTGATGAAATTTTAGCTTTTTATGATTTAGGTAGTTCGAAGATGAACCTTGAAATGTTGATGGAAATGACCGATAAAACAATTCATAAATATGACGTGGCGTTGGTAGAAGGCGCTTATACAGCTGCTACCTTAGCTCAAGTTGATACTCCATTGACTGAAATTGAAAAGAATCTTCAACCATTAATAATTAAATAAATTAAGCCTAAAATTATCCTGAAATAGATAATTTTAGGCTTTTTTTGAACAAAATTTCATAGAATGTTCATAAAATGTTGAAGGAATATAAATATTTATTTGCTAAATTATTCGTATAAGAATAAAAGGAGGGAATAATTTTTTGAGGAGGAGAGTCGTATTTTCTTTAATACCGTTATTATTTATTTCTTTTCTCTTAGTGGGATGTAGTCAAAGCAGCAATGATTCACAAGTACTATCTACCGCTCAGATAAAGAAAAATATCGGTTCGAAGCTTGTTACTACACGTGAGGATGAACAAGCAACGTTAACAAAGACTTACCAAAAAGTAGTCAAAAATAAAAAGTATACACTGGATGATCCGTATATTAAGGTTAATCCATATAAGACGTCACCATTGACTGCGTTAGTAGTTTTCCACACTGATCAAAAAGCGAAAGTTTCATATACTGTTGAGGGTAAAACTAATCAGACGGATATTACTAATAAGGTAAATGGTAATTCTACAACTCATCAAGTACCAGTAGTAGGTTTGTATGCTAATACTACTAATAATGTAACGATTAAAGTTACTTATGAGGATGGCACAACTGATGAAAAGACAATTCAAATTAAGACTGGTTCATTGCCAAAATACGTCAAGAATGCCAAGATAACTGTTTCTAAGAATGATAAATCAAAAATGGATATCGGTGACAATAAGTTAACTATCGTTAATCGAACAACCAAAGAACCATTTGCAATTGATGCTGATGGAGAAGTTCGTTGGTATTCAACTGATTATTCACAACATACGATTGAACAAATTTCTAATGGTCATATGTTAGTTTTGACCAAGAAAAATCAAGATTCACAAGTATACAATGACTTGATTGAAACAGACGTTTTAGGCCGAGTTTATAAAGAATATACTTTCAGTACTAAGACGAAATCAAATGATTCAGGAAATGCCAAAGATGAAACTACTTTGATTCACCATGATTTAGTTGAATTACCAAATAAAGATATTTTAGCTACGGTCAGCGATGGTTCGAAGTACAAAGAAGATGTTATGGTTCAGATTTCTCATAAGACCGGTAAAGTAGTCAAAGTTATCGATTTGAAGAAGATCTTGCCTAGTTCAATGTACAAGAATTATAAAGCTGGTTCAGATGATAAAGTCGATTGGTTCCATCAAAATGCAATTGACTACGATGCATCTGATAATTCAATTATGATTTCAGGACGTAATCAAGATATGATTATGAAACTAGATTATAAGACCGATAAAATCATCTGGATTTACAGTGGCAAGAAGAAGTCATCATGGCCTAAGAAATATCGTAGTAAGGTTCTAACACCAACTAAAGGAACATCAATTACTGGTGGTCAACACGGATTATACCTTTTGAGTAAAGGCAAAAATTCTGAAGATGTACTCTTGTACGACAATAATATCGATGTTACAAATGGTGATAAGAAGACGAGTGGTAAGTATTCACAAGCTGTTCAATATCATATCAATACTAAGAATATGACAATTGATCAAACTTGGGCTTATGGGAAAAACTTGGGTAAAGCTAACTTTACTAATATCATCGGATATGCTGAAAGAGAATCTAATGGTAATACATTAGTCGATTTCGGATATAAGAGTAATGGTAAAGAAAGTAATATTATTGAAGTCGACCAAGCCGGTAATCAAGTTTTCAACGTAACAATTGAAAATGCGGCCTCCAAAGCTTATGTTTATAGAGCATATCGAGTTCCATTCTATTCAAGTTCTTATACATTTAACGTTAACAAATAAAAAATGCATTCAACATTTTCCATTTGGAATTGTTGAATGCATTTTTATTAGCCATTATATTTTGAAAGCTTGAATTCGACTTTGTCTTTGTTATGTAATTTCTTCTTGTCAGCTGAAACATTAACTTGTTTCTTGTTGACGGTAAAAGTCCAGTAAATTTTTTTCTTAGTATTTTGTTTGTGACCATCGATCTTTGTGATGAAGCCATCTTTATCAGTAACTTTCCAGGCTTTTTTCAACCCTTTAGAAACAGTGGTATTTTTCTTTAAAGTTAGAGTTTTCTTGGCGATTTGTTTCTTGTTCTTCTTCAAGACGTAAGTTACCTTGATATTCTTAGTTGACTTAGCTTGAACAGGTGTTGCAGCGGCTGGAGCGAATACTCCGAGTAGCATCAATAATGTAGCTAAAAATGCAGCAATTCTTTTCATCGATAAAATCCTCCTCATAAATTAAACACGTTTTCAATTATAACAAAATAAAACTTTCTTGAATCATTTAGTTTTTTAAAGTTAATAAGTTAGAATAAGAATATTGGAAAAGAGGTGGGGATATTGAATCAGTTAGTTTTTTATTTTCAAAAAAATACTAATAATTTGGTAATATTTATTTATTTGGCCAATGTTATTTTGATATCTCTACTGTTTAATAATCCAATTATTATTACTGGCGTATTAATTTCACTATTGGTTGTATCATTTTATACACGACAAGAAAAATTCAAAACGTATTATAAATTTTCGGGAATGATTTTTTTAGTTACCGTATTGTTTAATTTGATTTTAAATCAGCGTGGCAATAATCTTCTGTTGGTGTTGCCTTTGGTAAAAATTACTACTGAATCGCTTAGTAATGGTATTATTTTAGGAATTTCATTTGTTAATTTGCTGTGGGCCTTTTATTTATACGATGCGTTGATTAGAATCAAAGTTATTTTTGAATTGTTAGCAAAATTCTTTAAGAGTGTGGCGATTGTCTTTGTTTTAACAATTAAATTCACTCCCCAAATTATTGCTATTTATCGTGAGACTAAAGAATTAAATAAATTTCGAATTTATGAAGAATCAAAAAAATTTAGTCAAAGAATCAAAGAAACTATGGCATTAACAGAAGTGGTGTTGAATAAGTCGATTGCCAATTTCATGAATGTGGCCGATGCATTAACTTTGAAAGGTTATGAACAGCGACAACAAAAAATAGGCAAGACTGATTTTAAAACCAGTGACTGGGCAATCTTGAGTACCGTTTTAATATCAATAATAATCAATTTAATTTTGGTAATCTTAAAAATTGGTAAAATAAACTTTGGTTCGGCTAATTTATCTATTCAAACAGATATTAAAATTTGGATAATCATGATTTTGGACAGTTTACTAATCTTGTTGCCATTAATTACAGGAGGATGGGCGTATTTATGGTGGAAATATTACGTTTCAAAAACTACAGTTTCCAATACTACAACAGTCAAAGACTTTCGTTAGACAAGATTAATTTTGCGCTCAACAAGGGTGATTTTGTGGTAATGATTGGGGAGACTGGTAGTGGTAAAAGTACTTTGTTAAAACAGTTATTGCCAATAGCTGACGGTAAGAGTTCTGGTAATATTGAAACTGAATTGTTACGTGACACTAATCATTTTGCTTATGTTTCACAATTTGTGGATAATCAGTTGATTATGGAAACACCTAGGGATGAATTAAAGTTTATCCTCGATAATCAAGGTCAATCTGACAATGAAAGTAGTTTGAGAATCGCTGAAATTGCTAGTTTTTTGGGAATAATTAATTTGTTGGATGAACCAGTTAAGAATCTATCTGGCGGTCAAAAGCAATTGATCAATTTAGCCAGTGCCTTGATTTTGAAACCACAAGTTTTACTCTTAGATGAACCTACTTCTCAGCTTGATCCAATTGCAGCCGAGAAGTTATTGCAAATGGTTCATAAAGTTAATGTTGAGTTTGATATGACAATTATTTTAGTGGAACATAAACTAGATCAAGTAATACAGTATGCGAATCGTTTAGTCATCATGGAAGCAAGTCACTTGATTGTTGATCAGAATATCAATGAAGCATTGCTAACCATTTTTGGCAATCCTCGTTATAGAAATTATTTAACGCAAGCGGATCGGTTATTTTTGGAATTGCATTTACCAGAACGAGTTTCTTTGCCTCTAAATAATAAAAAATTAGGTGCAATTATCCATCGTCATCAAACTGAATTGAAATTTAGAGATAGTGATGTTCCGATTCAGAGTGACAACGAATTATTTTCAGTGAATCGATTGAATTTTCGCTTTAATTACAATGGCAACAACATTGTTGATAATGTCAGCTTTAAGTTGATGAAGGGATTATCTTATTGTGTAGTTGGTCCCAATGGCATGGGAAAGACGACGTTACTCAAAGTCATTACGCAACAATTGCAAAAGCAATCTGGTCAAATTTTGTTCGCTGGAAAAAAAATAACTAAAGATTTTTATCGTAATGTATTTGTATTACCACAAGATCCAGCAACTTTGTTTGTTAAAGATACAGTCGTAAAGGAATTAGAATTTCAAATTGAATTGAGCCAGAGCCAGCAAAAAGTGGCGGACGTTTTAGAAGCCTTTTCTTTAGAAGGATTGGAAAACGTCAGCCCTTATGACCTAAGCGGTGGTCAGCAAGAATTTTTGGCGTTAGCCTTGGGATTTATTAAGAATCCACAAATTTTGTTCTTAGATGAGCCGACAAAGGGCCTAGATCCCAATAAACGAATGGAGTTGGGCCGACGTCTCAAAGATTTTCAAGAAAAAGGTGGCACAGTTTTTGTCAATAGTCACGATTTATTATTTGCGGCTCAGTACTTTGATCAAGTGGCATTGATGTTTAGTGGCAAGTTAAGTGAGTTCAATAGTCCACAGATGTTTTTTAGTCACAGATTTTTTTATACAACAGAAATAAATAAAGCTTTGAGAGATATTTTCCCCAAAGCTTTAACATGGAAGGATATTGAACGATTTGAATCGTAAATCAACAATTTTATTAGTATTATCACTGTTAGTTTTAGTTTTGATGGCCGTTTTTTCTAGTCGAAACTATTTATTATTCTCATTTGGATTTTTAATTGTGACTCTGGGAGTTTATTTTTGGAAATTTGAGAAGTCACAACACAATTCTAAGGAGATAGTTTTTATTGCTATTATTTGTGCTTTAGCAGTTGTCGGTAGAATAATTTTTGCGGCCTTGCCATCTGTAAAGCCAGAATTGTTTATTTTAATTATGGGAGCAGTCGTTAGTGGTCCAGAGACTGGCTTTTTAATGGGAACAATCATTGCTTTGACATCTAATATGTATTTTGGACAAGGTGTTTGGACGCCATGGCAGATGTTTGCGTTAGGTGTGATTGGCCTAGTTTCAGGTTTAATGGGTAACGATGTTCCTAAGTGGCTCTTGGTTGTTTGGGGCTTTTTCAGTGGCTTTTTGATTGGCTGGATCATGGATATTTATTACATTATCGGTTATGTTGATCCAATTACAATTAAGAGTATTTTTACTTCAATTTTAGCTAGTTTTTATTTTGATTTCGTTCACGCCTTGTTTACTGCCGTATTGTTATTGTTCGTGGGTAAACGGTGGATAAAGTTATTCAACAACTATAAGAAAAAGTATGATTTATTTTGAGCATGAAAAAAGCGAGCCTATTGATTTAGGTTCGCTTTTTAAATTATTACGGAATTAGTAAATATAAGAATGCACCAACAGCACCACCAGCTAGAGGTCCGAAAATAGGAACCCAACTGTAAGCCCAATCGGAATCGCCTTTATTGGCAATTGGTAGAATTTGGTGGGCAATTCTTGGTCCAAGATCACGGGCTGGATTAATCGCATAACCAGTTGTTCCACCAAGTGAGAAACCAATAGCTGTAATCAATAGTCCGACAACAATAGGATTTAATCCTTCAGTAAATTTACCACGTGTAAAGGCTAATAGTGCGAAAACTAAGACAAATGTACCAATGAATTCACTTAAAAAGTTAAAGAAGTAATTTCTAATGGCAGGTCCAGTTGCAAAAACACCCAAGATTGCACTAGAATCTTCGGTTTCTTCCCAATGTGGATAGTAGTTGAGCCAAACAATAATGGCACCAACGATACCACCTAAGGTTTGAGCAATCATATAAGGAATGACGCTAGACCAAGGGAAGACTCCAGCAATGGCCATACCTAACGTAACTGCTGGATTCAAATGAGCTGGACTTAAAAAGGCTGAACAGTAAACCCCCAAAGTTACTGCAAGTCCCCAACCAAGAGCAATGGCAATCCAACCAGAACCTTCGGCCTTAGATTTTTTCAAAGTAACTGCGGCGACAACTCCGTCACCAAGTAAGATCAAAATTAATGTACCAACGAATTCCCCTACTAGCTGTAAGGTTAAACTATCATTCATGTAATCTCCTCCAATTTCACAATGACTGCGCTTACATGTGATATTATACATAGGTGCAAGAGATAAAGCTACGGTTATTCATTGTGAAATTATTGATAATTTATTATAGAATGTATGATAATTATTCATACACTTAATTATATAAGGAGTACATAAATGAAAATCTATACTAGAACTGGTGACAAAGGAAAAACTAGAATTATTGGCAATGATGTTTTATATAAGTCGGCTCAACGAATTGATTCATATGGAACAGTTGATGAATTAAATTCATTGGTTGGGGTAGTGATTGCTAATTTATCTGATAAAACAGAAGTTTTAAAAGATGAATTATTAGAGATTCAACAATTATTATTTGACTGTGGCACCGATTTGGCCGTTTCACCAACGGATAAAAAACATGATTTTATTTTTAAGGATGACAATGGTTCAGTCGATTGGCTTGAAAAAAAGATTGATGATTATTCAGCTAAAGTGCCAGTAACTAAGAAATTTATCTTACCTGGTGGTTCAAAAACTGCGGCCAATTTACATCTAGCTAGAACTGTTACTCGTCGTGCCGAAAGAGAAATCGTGGCTTTGATGCAAGAAGAACCAATCAATGAATTTGTTTTAAAATTCATTAATCGCTTGTCAGATTATTTCTTTGCGGCAGCACGTTATAGCAATGTTCTTGATGGTGTTGAAGATATTCAATATCGTAATAGTAAACCCGTTTTTAGATAGGAGAGAATATGCGCTCACAAAAAGAAAGAATGTTATCTGGCGATTTATACATTGCTGATGATCCAGAGCTTGCTAAAGATTTTCATAAGGCTAAGAGATTGTTGCGTGAGTATAACCAAACGACCGAATATCAAGAAGCTGATAGACAAGCAATCTTAAAGGACCTTTTCAAGCAAAGTGGCAAAAAAATCCATATCGAACCCCCATTTCACACTGATTATGGGTGTAACACCGTTATAGGAGAGAATTTCTATAGCAATTATGACTGTATAATTCTAGATATTGCTAACGTCAAAATCGGCGACAATGTTATGTTTGGACCACGAGTGGGTCTTTACACAGCAGGGCATCCAATTGATGCAGTGATTCGTAATGAACATTATGAATATGGTAAACCAATAACGATTGGCAATAATGTTTGGGTTGGAGGAAATGTAGTCTTTAATCCAGGTGTCACGGTTGGCGATAATGTTGTAATTGGATCGGGATCCATTGTTACTAAGGATATTCCTAGTAGCGTTATAGCGGTTGGAAATCCTTGTAAAGTTTTACGTAAGATTAACGATCAAGATAAAAAGTATTGGGAAATGGAAAAGAAACGTTATTTTGAACAATAAAAGAGCCTGTGGATTATCCACACGCTCTTTTTTATATACCAAAAATTTCTTCTAAATGAGCAATAACACCTTGTTGATTATTGTTGATTGTTTGATACTTGGCTGTTTTTAAAACGATGGGTGAACCATTTTCCATTGCAACGCTGTGACCGACATATCGTAGCATTTCCAAGTCATTACCACCGTCACCGAAAGCACACATTTCTTCAGGCTTTATGTTTAATTTATTCGATAAATATTCTAAACCGTAAGCTTTGTTAACATCAGCTCTTACAACATCAATATCACCGTGACCACTTGATGGAATGGCAACTTCAGGTCCGATTAGATCAGCCAATTTTTGCATGTATAATTCTGTTTCATCATCAGGACAGTTGCAAGAGAATTTCAAAACATTATCATCAACTGCTTTAAAGTCGTCGACTAATTTAATCGTTGGAAAGTAGAAGGTGCTAATTTTGATAAATTCAGGAGTTGAGCTTTTTAAAACATAAGCAGATTTTTCGCCACACATGACTGCTTGAATTTCGTCCAAACCATTTAAGAGATCAATTACGCGCATCTTCAAATCATCACTGAAAACGTCGGAACGAAAGACTTCATTATGACTACCGACCAATGCACCATTCTCAGCCACGAATAAAGTTTCTGGAAAATCTTTGAAGAAATTTCTTAATTGATCATATTGATTTCCACTGGCAGAAACGAATTGAACATTATTTTGGAGCATATAATCATAAACTTTTTGAAATCTAGATTTATCGAAGGTCTTTTCATCAGTTAAAAAAGTACCATCCATATCGGTTGCAACTAATTTGATTGTCATATTATTAAATCCTTTCAAGTTTGATTTAATTGTAAAAGAGAGTTTAAAGAACTAGCAATCGAAATTATTAAATTATTAAAAGATTTTTTTGGTTAAAATTTTGGCAATTCCATCATTATCATTGGTATCAGTAACGTAGTCAGCATGGGATTTAGCGAGGTCTGAACCGTTACCCATAGCCACAGCTGTTCCAGCAAAATTGAACATTGGAATATCGTTTTGCTCATCACCAAGAGTCATGATCTCATCTGGTTCTATTTTGAGTGCTTGAGCCAATTTTTTCAGACCGCTGCCCTTGTTGACATCTTGATGCATAATTTCCAAAAAATTACCACCAGCACGAACTACGTAATAGTCATTTGAGAATTGATCTTTAACTGGTTGTTCAAATTGATCGAGCTGCTCTTTTTCGCCAACAATGGCAGCTTTTGTTATTTCAAAATCGTCGTCCAATTCATCGGGAGTACGAATCAAAATTCCAGCGCTATTTTCCCAAGCTTGAATGATAGCAAAACGATTAACATCATGATCAGAAGTGTAGACGTTACTTTCATCGTCTAAAACATAATATGGCATATGGTTGATAGTGGCATAACTGACGATTTTTCGATAACTATCATTGTCTAAAGTGTTTTTGGAAATGATATTGCCAGAAACGGTCTCAACTAATGCACCGTTATAAGTAATTACGTACTGTTCATCACCACTGATACCTAATTCATTTAAATAAGGACTCACTCCAGCTAAGGGTCGACCAGAACAAAGAACAATTTTGATTCCCATTTGAAGAGCTTTTTGTAAAGCTTCTTTCGTTTGAATAGTAATTTTATTTTGTGAATTCAAAAGTGTGTCATCTACATCAATAGCGATTAATTTAATCATAAGTACTCCTTTTTTAATTTGGTTAATTAAGATAAGGATATTGTACCAAATTGGTAAAACGTTTTCAATTTAAGACTCGTTCACGTAAAAATTGTCGTCTTCCAATCGCAATTAAACCAGTTAAATAATCATTTTCAAAATTATGGTCGAAGTTTAATGAATAGTTTTGGTGTAATGGTAATTTACGATCGATGGTTTGTTTAATATGGCTGATTTCAGTATCTGATAAGTTTAATTTTTCGACATAGGCGATGACTAAATTAGGATTCAATAGACTGATGATATTTTGTAAATGTTGAATTATTTCTTGAGTTTTATTCTCTGAAGAAACGGTACCAAATTGAATTTCACCAGTTAAACCGTCGGCACCGTGTAGTAAATGATTGTTAATGACGATACCAACACCAGGTCCAAAACTTTTAGGAAAGTAGATGCCAACTGTAATATTTTCCGAAGAAGATTTTTCATTGGCACCATAAGTACTAGCGTTGACATCATTAACGATTGAAGAGTCGATACCAGTGGCAGTAGTAATTGCGGCACTTAAGTTAATACCTTGAAGTGATTGTACGTCACTAATTTGTAAAAGAGCATTCAATTCTACACCTGGAATGCCAACAATAATTTTGTCAGGTTGATCTTTTGCAGCCATATTTTTGATGAAGTCTAATAAGTAATCTAATGAATCTAGAGATTTAGCAGCTTCTTTTCGTAGGTAAACTTGTCCTAATAAATCGCAAAGAAAATAGGTTATTTGAATTTTTCCATTATTTTCAATCAATTGTATAATTCCTAATTTACCGGCATCAGCTCGTAATTGATAAGTTTTGGCACGTCGTCCGGGAGTATTTAAAAAACCATTAGTGATGAGTTGTTTGTTGTCCAATACATCTAGTAATTTATTGATGCTAACAATACTTAGGCCAGTTTGAGTTGATAAATCCTTAGCTGATTGGGAACTATCTTGCTGTAATAAATTAAGCATTGTTAATAAATTTCTTTGGCGAGTAGATAGTTTGGCTTCCGTTGTCAAAAAAATAACCTCCTAATTGTCGTTTTGTCATATTTAATAAAAATATTTGTTATAATCTAGAAAAAGATATGTTTAAACATGTAATATAATGTGATTAGTTATAAGGATAACAAATTAATTTTTTTAGAGAATGGTGACGTTTATGATAAAGAATAATTATAACGTAGAACTTGAACGACTAAATCAAATTCAATCTGTTGATATACCACATTTGAAGAGAGTCCAAATGATAGTTAAAGATCGAGTGGATGCACATTCTTATGACCCAATAATTTTTGATCACTTGAAACAATTACCGGATGATCCAGATTTACCAGATGATTTGACGCAATTACGTGATGGCAATAATCACAATATCGTCCAAAATCCTTATCCTAATATTACTGTAGAAAATAATTTTACTTACGAGTTAGGTCGTAAAGTTCGCTATTTGAAGATTTTTAGAGATAATGTATCATCAAATAAAGCTCTAGTTTATATGCATGGCGGAGCTTTTTATGGTGGTACTCCAGAAGATACTTTACCATTTTTAAGTTTTTTAGCCACTAAATTTGCTGGGGTGATTTACAGTGTTGATTATGGAATAGCCCCAGAAAAGCCTTATCCAAACGGCATCATGGATTCATTGTCGGTTGTAGCTGAAGTTCATAAATCGTTTGAAAAGATATCTTTAGCGGGGGATTCCGCCGGTGGTGCGATTGCCTTAGGTGTCAGTCAACTGTGTCATAATTTAGGACTTTGTGAAATAGAGAAGCATGTTTTATTCTATCCCACAGTTGTACATGGTTCTAATCATCAAGGCTGTTTTTGGAATGATCATGAAATTCCAATTAAAGAAGACCAAAAACGTATTTTGCACAACAATTATACGCAGTTTAAGCAATTGGATTCTATCATGACAAAATATTATGTGAACGGGCAAAATATCGACCTAGAAGCACCAATTATTTCACCATTGTATGCTCAGCCATTAATTTTTAAAAAGGTATTAATGTTGACTGGTGAATTTGATCCATTTAGATTGCAAGATGAAGCTTTTGTCCAAAAAATTGGTTTAGCTGGGTGCGATGCTAAATATATTCGTTATGGTGGCTTAGGACATGCCTTTTTAAATTACATCGGTAAAGTTCCAGCCGTCGAAGATGCTTTGAATATGACAGCTCAATATTTAAACGAGGACAAATAAAAAGCAATCTCACCTTTTAGAATAGTTTAGAATTCCGTCCTCCATAGCAAAGAAAATTTGGCTGGAACGTAGTGGGCACGATTTT
>ERZ833963.1076-NODE-1076-length-35327-cov-8.750482_pt1 | contig 35327 bp, 27 predicted proteins | sample MGYA00519693_ERZ833963 | MGnify/ENA primary metagenome ERZ833963 (study PRJEB31850, sample SAMEA3708748) | human gut metagenome | biome: human gut; feature: human-associated habitat; material: faeces | place: China | collected 2014 ...
TTCCCGCGCACACCCTTCCTTACCGTCGCGGAGAATTTACCACTTTATCGACAGTCTCAAACCCGGACGCTTACGCGTCCGGGTTTCTTTTTATCCCATATTATCCCAATTTCTTTGTCCGGCGATAGGCCGCTTCCACAGCGGCGATCGCCGCCCCACGGAATCCCCGGTCCTCCAGCGCCGCCACACCGGCGATGGTACTGCCGCCGGGACTGCACACGGCGTCCTTCAACGCGCCGGGGTGCTCTCCCGTTTCCAGCAGCAGGGACGCGCTGCCCAGAAGCATCTGGGCGGCGTACCGCATAGCCTTGGCACGGGGCACACCGCACTTCACCGCCCCGTCTGCCAATGCCTCCACAAACATGTAGGCATAGGCGGGGCCGCAGCCGGACACGGCGCTGGCCGCATCGATCAGGTTCTCCGGCAGGTCATCCAGCAGGCCGGATTCTGCCATCATAGTTTTGAAGGCCGCCAGTTCCTCCGCCGTTACACGGTCATTTGCCGACACCAGCATCAGCCCCTGTCCCACGGCGCTGGGGGTATTTGGCATGATGCGGATGATCTTCTTCTCTCCGCCCAGCATCTCCGCCAAGCGGTCCAGACTGACGCCCGCCAGCATGGAGACAAAAACAGCGTCAGACGCCGCAATGTCCTCTGCCAGCTTTGCCGTCACACCGGAAAACATCTGGGGCTTCACTCCCCAAAACACGAATCGGCTCTCCCGCAGGATCGCTTCTGCCGTCTCCGCAGCGCAGCCGATGGATGCCGCCGCCTTTGCGGAGTGCTCCGCCGTGGAGCAAGCCACGGCCACCGCCGCCCCGCCCACGGTTTTCACTGCTGCCCGCGCCAGCGCGCCGCCCATATTTCCAGCGCCGATAAAACCGGCCTCATACTGATATGCCATATGCCTCTCCTTACCGGGTCTGTCCACTGCCCCGAATGATGTATTGATAGGTGCTCAGCTCGTCCAGCCCCATCGGGCCGCGGGCATGGAGCTTCTGGGTGGAAATTCCCATCTCGCAGCCGAGGCCGAACTCGCCGCCGTCAGTGAACCGGGTGGAGACGTTGACGTACACCGCCGCGCTGTCCACTCCGTTGACAAATTTCTCCGCGTTGGCGTCATTCTCCGTCACGATGGCCTCGCTGTGGTGGGTGGAGTGGGCCTGAATGTGCTCGATTGCCTCGTCCACGCTGTCCACCACTCTGACAGCCAGAATATAGTCCAAAAATTCCGTGTCGAAATCCGCCGGGCCAGCCGGCGTTCCGGGAATCACGGCGGCAGCCCGTGGGTCCAGCCGCAGCTCCACGGGGATCTGCCCCGCGGCTGTCCGATCCTCTACCAGTGCCTTCCGCAGCATGGGCAAAAACCGCTCCGCCACGGCGCTGTGGACCAGACACACCTCCTCGGCGTTGCACACGGAGGGGCGGCTGGTTTTGGCGTTGACAATGATCTTCACCGCCTTGTCCAAATCGGCGTATTCGTCCACATATACATGGCAGATACCGGTGCCGGTCTGGATGCAGGGCACCGTCGCCTGCTCCACGCAGGCCCGGATCAGTCCCGCCCCGCCCCGGGGGATCAGCAGATCCACCAGTCCGTCCGCCGTCATCAGAACGCGGGCGCTCTCATGACTGGTATCCTCCAGAATATTCACGATGTCCGGGTCGCCGCCCACGGCGGAAATCCCCTGCTTCAGCGCCTTTACGATGGCGGTGGAGGTGCACACGGCCTCCTTCCCGCTGCGGAGGACGCAGACGTTGCCGCTTTTCACAGTCAGCGCCGCCGCATCGGAGGTGACGTTGGGGCGGCTCTCGTAAATGATCGCCACCAGTCCCAAGGGCACCTGCTTTTTATAGATGGTCATACCGTTGGCGTGGTGTGTCTCCGACAAAATCCGCCCGGTGTGATCCGGCAGCTTCACCGTGGCCCGGATGCCCTCCGCCATGGCAGCGATGCGGCCCTCGTCCAGCCGCAGCCGGTCCAGCATCACATCGGAAATGTGGCCCCGTGCCGCTTCCAGATCCGCTTCGTTGCAGGTCAGGATCTCCGCCGTGTGTTCCACGAGGCTGGCCGCCATGGCGGTCAGGAGGCGGTTTTTCGTTTCCGCGTCCGCGTCCCGGAGGACGCTCCAAGCGGCTTTCGTTTTCCGAATGATATCCAATGTGGTCATTTGCTCACCTTCTTTGCCAAAAATCGGGTGCCGATGGGTTCTCCCTCTACGATGCCGTACAGCAGATCCGGGTTCCAGCCGTTGGCGATCACCATTTCGCAGCCTGCCTCCGTGGCGATCTGCGCGGCATGGAGTTTTGTCACCATGCCGCCGGTGCCCAGTTCGGAGCCGCTGCCCCCCGCCAGAGAGAGGATTTTCTCGTCGATCTCTGACACTTCATGGATCAGTTTCGCATCCGGGTTTTGATGGGGATCGCTGTCATACAGACCGTCAATATCCGACAGGAGGATCAGCAGCTCCGCTCTCGTTGTGGCGGCCACCACAGCGGAAAGGGTATCATTATCGCCCACGGCGATCTCCTCCGTGGAAATCGTGTCATTCTCGTTGATGATGGGCAAGGCCCCCAGCTCCAACAGGCGGTCCAGGGTGTTGTGGAAGTTCTCCTTCCGGCTGCCGCCGTCGGCGATGTCCGGCGCGGTGATCAGAAGCTGGGCCACCGTATGATTGTATTCGGTGAACAGCTTGTCATACACATACATCAGCTCGCACTGTCCCACTGCCGCCGACGCCTGCTTGGTTGGCATATCGTGGGGCCGCTCCCGGAGGTTCAGCTTGCCGAAGCCCATGGCGATAGCGCCGGAGGACACCAGAATGATCTCGTGGCCCGCGTTTTTCAGGTCACTGAGCACTCTGCACATCCGCTCCACCCGCTGAATATTCAGCCGCCCGGTGGCATAGGCCAGTGTGGAAGTCCCCACCTTGACTACGATTCTCATAGATCGTTCCCCTTTCCATCCGCCGCACTCGGTTTCTTCAGGATTCAGCGCCGCTGTCAAGAGGCTTCGGCGCCGCCCTCTTTTTTGCCGATTTTATACCAGAATGCCGTATCCGTCAAGGCGTCCGGTCCTCCCTTTGACAATTTTTACAAAAAGCTTTACAATAAGGGAAAATTTGTGTATACAGGCGTCTCCGACGCCGGGAAAGGCTGATCCTATGGAACGTTCCTCCGGTATTCTGCTGCCCCTGTTTTCTCTGCCCTCCCCCTACGGTATCGGCACTATGGGCCTCGCGGCTTATGACTTTGCCGATCTGCTCCACGCCGCCGGTCAGCGGTACTGGCAGATGCTCCCCCTCGGTCCCACCAGCTACGGCGATTCCCCCTACCAGAGTTTTTCCTCCTATGCGGGCAATCCCTATCTCATTGATTTGGATCTGTTGATCGAGGATGGGCTTCTGACGGAGCAGGAGGTCTGTGACCGGGACTGGGGAGAAGATCCCCGTCATGTGGACTACGGCAAGCTCTATGAAAATCGTCTGGACCTGCTGAAAAAGGCGGCGGAACGAGGCTGGATGCGGGATAGCGGCGCAGTGGCGGCCTTTACGGAGAAAAACGCCTCCTGGCTGCCGGACTACGCCCTGTTCATGGCCCTCAAGCGGCATTTCGGCATGAAGTCCTGGCAGGAATGGCCCGATGAGGCTGTCCGGCTCCACGATCCTGCGGCTCTGGCCCGGTACCGGGAGCTGCTGCGGGAGGATGTGGAGCTGTTCACCTATATCCAATTTCTGTTCTTCCGCCAGTGGACCGCCTTGAAGTCCTATATCAACAGCCTTGGCATCGGTATCATCGGCGACCTGCCTATTTATGTGGCCATGGACTCCGCTGACGTCTGGGCGGAACGATCCATGTTCCGTCTGGACAGCCGGGGCGTTCCCACAGAGGTGGCCGGTGTTCCGCCGGACTACTTCTCCAAGGACGGCCAGCTTTGGGGCAATCCGCTCTACGATTATGACGCCATGAAGCGGGACGGCTTCGGCTGGTGGATCCGCCGGGTGGACGGCGCCTCCAGACTGTATGACGTGATCCGCATTGACCATTTCCGGGGCTTCGCCAGCTATTGGGCGGTGCCCTACGGTTCTCCGACCGCCAAAACCGGCCGCTGGGTCAAGGGGCCGGGGCTGGATCTGCTGAACGTCCTCACCGGCTGGTTCCACGGCATCCGCTTCATCGCAGAAGATCTGGGTGAGCCTTCTCCCGACGTGACGAAGCTGCTGGCGGATTCCGGTCTGCCGGGGATGCGGGTTCTGGAATTTGCCTTTTCCCCCACAGCGGACAGCGCCTATCTCCCCCATAACTGCGTAGAGAACTGCGTGTGCTATGCCGGGACTCATGACAACGCCCCGCTGGCCCTGTGGCGTCAAGAGGCAGAGCCGGAGGAGATCGATTTTGCCGTGCAGTATCTGGGGCTCAATGAGCGGGAGGGCTTCAACCGGGGCGTGCTCCGGGGCGGCATGACCTCCCCCGCGTCCCTGTTCGTGGCCCAGATGCAGGACTGGCTGGAGCTTGGCGAAGGCAGCCGGATCAACACCCCCGGCACAGGCCGGGACAACTGGCAGTGGCGGCTCCTTCCCGGTGAACTGACGGTAAAGCTGATCGGCGACATCCGTGAGATGACCCGGATCTATGGCCGTCTCCCCGCCAAGCAGTCCAAAACTTAAGCGATATACGAACCGTCCCCGGAGGCTTGAAAGCCTCCGGGGACGGTTTTTGAACTATTTGGCAGAAAAATCTGCTTTACAGACGGTTTTACAGTTTTTTCAGATGCTTTCCGGCAGCCTTCAGCATCAGCTTCTTCATACCGCCCTCGAAGGCTACCTCCGCCAGGGCGTCGCCGCCCATAGGCTTTACCGACACCACAGTGCCCTTGCCGAAAGCGGTGTGCTCCACCTGGTCTCCCTGACTGAGCTGGATCAGTCCCACCGACGGTGCGGCAGGGGTACTGCCCCGGCTGCTGGTGCGGAGGGTCTGGGCCGCGGGTTTGGTGCTCTTGTAGGTATGGACGCCGCCGCTGACATAACCGCCGGAACGGCCCGAGCTTCCGTTGTAAGAACTGCCGCCAAAAGAACCTCCGCCGAAATCATCGCCCCAGCGGCTTCCGCCGAAGCTGTCCTCGTCATAGGTGCCGAATTTCGGCTCCGGCTTGCTCTCCCAGCGCATATCCTCCGCCGGGATCTCGTCTAAAAAGCGGCTGGACTTGTTGGCGCTGGTGCGGCCGTAGAGCATCCGCTGGCGGGCGTTGGTCATCACCAGTTTTTCCCGCGCGCGGGTCATGGCCACATAGCACAGCCGCCGTTCTTCTTCCAGCTCTTCCTCGTCATACATGGAAGCCGTGCCGGGGAAGATCCCCTCCTCCATGCCCACCACATACACCACCGGGAATTCCAAGCCCTTGGCAGAGTGAATGGTCATCATGGTCACACAGTTGTCATCCGCCTCCACACTGTCCAGATCCGTGTACAGGGCGATCTCGTTCAGGAACCCGGACAGGGTGGCGTCCTCCGGGTCCTGCTCCAAAAAGCCCAGAATGTTGGACTTCAATTCCTGCACGTTTTCGATGCGGCCCCGGCTCTCCATGTCCTTTTTCTCCTCCAGCGCCCGGACGTAGCCGGTCTGGTTCAGGACTTCATCGTAAAATTCCGGCAGGGCCAGCGTCCCTCCGGCCCGGCGCAGGCCGTCGATCGAATCGGCGAACTTTGTCAGCTTGCCTGCGGCGGTTTTCAGGGTGGGGAACAGATCCGCGTTGCGGATGATCTCGTAGAGAGACGCCCCCTGCTCCGCTGCCAGCTCCGCCACCTTGTCCATAGTGGTCGCGCCGATGCCCCTTGCGGGCGTATTGATGATGCGGCGCAGCCGCAGATCGTCCATAGGGTTATTCAGTACGCACAAATACGCCAGCATATCCTTGACCTCGGCGCGGTCAAAGAACTTCATGCCGCCCACAACTTTATAGGGGATGGCGTTGCGCTTCAGGGCGTATTCCAGTGCGTTGGATTGGGCGTTCATCCGGTAGAGAATGGCGGTATCCCGGAAGTTCCGTCCCCGGTTGACCCCCATGAGGATGTCCCCGGCCACAAAGTTTGCCTCGTCCCCCTCGTTAAAATTGGTCTTTACTGTCACCATGTCGCCGCTGCCGTTGTCCGTCCAGAGGGTCTTGCCCTTGCGGCCCTCATTGTTCTTGATGACGGCGTTGGCGGCATCCAGAATGTGCTGGGTGGAGCGGTAGTTCTGCTCCAGGCGGATGACCCGGGCGTCCTTGTACTGCTTTTCAAAGTTCAGGATGTTTTCGATGTTGGCGCCCCGGAAACGGTAGATAGACTGGTCATCGTCGCCCACCACGCAGAGGTTTCGGTGTCCCCCGGCCAGCAGGCCGGTGAGAAGATATTGCAGGTGGTTGGTGTCCTGATACTCGTCCACCAGCACATACCGGAACTTTTTCTGGTAGTAGTCCAGCACCTCCGGTTCCTTTTGCAGCAGCGTGACGGTGTGGTAAATGATGTCGTCAAAGTCCAGGGCGTTGGCGGTGCTGAGCTTTTGCTGATAGGCGGCGTAGATCTTGGCGATCCGGGTATTTTTCCAATCGTTTGCAGCTTCCGCCTTCTTGCGGAATACCTCCGGCCCCTCGTAGCGGTCCTTGGAGGCGCTGATGGCGGAGAGGACGCTGCGGATGGGGAAGGCCTTCTCGTCCAGGTTCTGCTCTTTCAGAATGTCCTTGATGACCCGCTTGGCGTCGTCGGTATCGTAAATGGTGAAGTCCTTTTCAAAGCCGATGCGGTCAATGTCCCGCCGCAGGATGCGGACGCAGGCGGAGTGGAACGTGGAGGCCCACACATCGTTGGCGGCGGGGCCAAGACGGGCCGCCAGCCGCTCCTTCAATTCTCCCGCCGCTTTATTGGTGAAGGTGATGGCGATGATCTCCCATGGCCGGGGGGCATCCACGGCGCAGAGCCGGTGGACCCGGCGAACCTCCTCACCGTCTGGCCGATCCGGGAAGTGCTCCAAAAAGTCCAGATCCTCCTCCGTGGCCCAGTCGGGGACCTCGTCGCTGTCGCTGCCCCGGCCATAGGTCAGCAGGTTGTAGACCCGCTGGATCAGCACCGTGGTCTTGCCGCTGCCCGCCCCCGCCAGCAGCAGGAGGGGTCCCTCGGTGGTCATGGCCCCTTGACGCTGCATGGGGTTCAGCCGGGCCAGATCCCGGGCGATCACCGCTTTCCGGGCGGTCACATACCGTTGTTCAAAGTCAGTCATACTGTTCTCCGTTCTCTCTGTTTTCTCAAACTGACCTCTATTTTACGGCAAAAAGCGGCCGCGGTCAACGGCGGAACCGCCGATTTTTCCGTATCCGTTTTGTAATCAAATTGAGGTTGACATTTGTCTACCTTTTTGCTACGCTGATGGTGTAAGAGGTAGACAACTGTATACCAAGCGAGGTGCACCATGAAAATTGATCTCTCCAACAGCGAATGGAAGCTGATGAACCGCCTGTGGCAGACCGCTCCCATGACCATCACGGAACTGACCGCCGCCTTGCGGGAGGACACCGGCTGGTCGAAAAACACGGTCATCACCATGCTCTCCCGTCTGGAGGGCAAGGAGGCCGTCCGCCACGAGGAAGGCCGCCGGGCCAAGCTGTATTTCCCCGCCGTGGGCCGGGAGGACGCCATCGAGGCGGAAACCGAGACCTTTTTGGACAAAATCGGCGGGCTGGGCCTGCTGATGAGCGCCATGGTGGAAAAAAACGCCCTGACAGAGAACGACATTGCGGAGCTGTCCGCCATTTTGGAGAAAGCGGGTGGAAAACTATGAAAGAGATCCTGTTAACTTCTTCCGTTCTGATCCTTGCCCTGCTGCTTTTGCGGCTGCTGTTCCGAAAAACCATCTCCCGCCGGGTGCAGTACGCCCTGTGGGGGCTGGTGGCGCTGCGGCTGCTGGCGCCGGTCAGCCTGCCCGCCATGGAGCACAACGTCCTGACGGCGGCGGAGCCGGTGACGGCCCGGATCACCGCCCCGGCCCTGTATGTGACCCCCTACCGGGAAACCATTGTCTCCGCCCCGCCGGGCGTCTTCCAGACCCCCGCCCCCTATCAGGCCTTCCGGGTGGACACCGCCACAGAGGACAGCACCGTGACGTTTACCGACGGGAAAAATGTCACCCATTCCATCGAGTATAAAAGTCAGATCCCTCTGACCCCCGTTCTGAAAGCCGTCTGGCACACCGGGATGTATGTCATGGCGGCGTGGTTCCTGCTTGCGAACCTCCGCTTCATGCTTCGTCTCCGCCGGAGCCGGAAACCTTACCCGGTGGAAAACTGCCCCTATCCGGTGTATCTGACGGCGGATCTGCCCTCCCCCTGTCTGTTCGGCCTGTTTCACCCCGCCGTCTACCTGACCCCCGCCGCCGTGGAATCCCCGGAGACCCTGCGGCATGTTCTGATCCACGAGACCACCCACGCCCGCCATCTGGACCCCCTGTGGAGCCTGCTGCGGTGCGTGTGTCTAGTGGTGTACTGGTTCGACCCGCTGGTGTGGATCGCCGCCATCGTCTCCCGCCGGGACTGCGAGCTGGCTTGTGACGAGGGCGCGCTGCAGCAGCTGGGAGAATCGGAGCGCATCCCTTACGGTCAAACGCTGCTGCGGCTGATCCCCGTGGCCGGACGGCCGGAAAGCCCCATGCTCTCCGCCACCACCATGACGGCGGGAAAGCGGGAATTGAAGGATCGCGTCACCCGCATCGCGGAGAACCGCCGCACCGTGGGCGTCGCTCTGCTGGCGGTGGTGGCCGCCGCCGCGCTGGTATGCGCCCTCACCTTCACCGGGGCGAAGCCCTCCGTGCGGCCTCTGACCGGCGAGGAGCTGTCCGAGTATGCGCTGGCGTTCAACACCGCTGACCGCTGGCAGGACTCTGCCGGGAACGACTGCACCCTCCGTCCCGTCCAGTTTTTGACCTCCGTCTATGACGATCCCATGAAGATCGATATGTATCACCTGTTTTACAACGGCGTTTCACCGGAACAGCCAATTTCCGCCGCAGAACGGCAAGAGCTGGTGGATACCTGCTATGACGGCTATGACCCGGAGGTGGATCTCATCAAAATCACCGCGGAGCAGGCGGATCACGTTCTGGTGCACTGGGTCGATCTGCCCCTGGCAGAAACCGACGCGCTGAGTATGGGCAGCTTTGCCTATCTTGCAAATTATGACGCCTATTACCACTTCCACGGAGACACCAACGCCCCCGGCTCCGTCTGCTTCTATGCCGGAGAGTGCAGCGGCAATACCGTGACCCTTTACTACCAGCCGGAGCAATGCGGCGTGCATCTGGTGGACACCGCCGGATCCGGGGAGGAGGTCTGGGCAAAGGTTACGGCGGAACCGCAGTCCGGCGGCGGGCTCCGCATCCTCTCCAACCAGATCTGCGGCAGGCCGGATGACCTGCTGGGGGTGACCCGTCCCCTCACCGGGGAGGAGCTGGCCTTCTTCAACACGGAATTTTTCAATCACGACACGGATGCTGACGGCGTGGTGCGGGCCAATCCCCACAACCAGTTCCTCACCTGCCTGTACAACGTGCCCCAGGAGATCAACCTGTACGACCTGTTCTATGACGGCGGCGGAGTCAGGGAGGCGCCCAGTCAGGAGGAGCTGGAACAGCTGGGGGTGCTGGCGGAGGACGGCAGCCAGATCTGCCCCACCGACAAGTTCACCCGGGCGGATATGGACGCTTTCCTGCTGGAGAACACCGGTTTGACGCTGGCCCAGACCAATCAGGTGGATCTGGACGCCTTTGACTACCTGCCGGAGTATGACGCCTACTACCACACCCACGGGGACACCAATTACCGCTCCGTCACCTTCACCAGCGGCCAGCGGCGGGGCGATTATATCCAGCTCTACTGGAAGGATTTCTATTACGGCGGCGAGACCAACGAGTGCGTCACCCTGCTGGATCGGGGGGACGGGCAGTACTGGTTCGTGTCCCACCTGCTGCTGGACGGCGACGTGCCCTCCGCCTTTGCCTATCCGGATGAGGAGCCCTGGATGACCCTTCCCCTCAGCGGCCTGACGCCCTATCAGCCGCAGAAAACGACCCTGACCCGCCACTCCATGGACTGTGACCAGCGGGGGGCCGGATTCATCATTGACGGCACCGATGGCGGGGAATACTCCATCCGGATTTACCGCTCCACCGACGGCAATGTCTACGCGGCGGTGATGCAGTCGGAAGCCGCCGGACGGGACGGCATGTCGGAATGGGAAGCGGATGTGTTCTTCACCTTCCCCAACAACGTGGACGTCAGCAACGACGCGGAGAGAACCGATCTGTTCTTCTTTGAAGACCTGATGGGGTACAGCGGCTTCACAGTCACCTACAGGGACTACCTCTCCGGCGGGCCGGGGCAGGGTGGCCAGATCGGCGAAGTGACGGATTACTACTATCTGGACGGAGACGGCGTCCCCTGTCTGCTGGCCCATGCCAAGGGGGACGCCCAGCTCATCGACCTGGACGGGGACGGGGAAAATGAGCTGTGCGCCGCCTCCGGCGTTTCCGGGCAGTTCTTCTTCCTGCGGGACGGCCGGTATTACGAAGCCGACGTCAAGGCTCTTTTGCAGGACATCTGGCCGGAAATGAACTACTGGGATCACGCCAGCTGGGATCTCAACTACCGCCGCCTGGCAGTTTCCGGCTTTGTAACCATGCCGGAGTGGGCCACGGCGGAGCATCCCCAGCCCAACGCCGATTTCACCCGCTATCTCTACTACCGGGATGGGGCGCTGCTGGTCTACAAGCCCGATAAGGACAGCCAGACAGCGGATCATGTAGTCGGAACGCCCGATGTGCCGGAGCCGGTGCTGGCCGCCGCCAAGGCCGCCGTGCAGAAAGCCTATCAGGACTACAAAAACGGCGGATACGATTCCGGCGCCGACCTTGATGACTGGCGGGTGGAATATGTGGCGGAGGACTGGTACAGGGCTTATCCCAATGGAATGCTTATCGCCTATAACCTGAATTATGAGTATCATGCCCAAAAGCCCGCCAACGTCACGCTGGCCGGCGGGGCCTATGTGGACGAGGACGGCTGGCTCATGCCGGATTACCCCTACTGCCATTATCTTTTCTTCACAGAAACGGATGGACAGTACACCTTCCTGGAGGAATGGATGCTCAATGACGGCGGTCCCGGCTCGAAGGTATTTGACGCGGAGATGCAGCGCTGGGCGGTGGAACTGGGGTTGTCCTCCGTGGCGGATACCACGCCGGAGGAATTGCTGCACCAGCTTTATGACGGCATGGGCGGCCAATTCCTGACCCAGCTCAGCACCATGAGCGAAACGGACCGGCAAACCGTATGCCAGAAGCTGGATGTCATTTTGCAGGAGGGCACAGCGGAGCAGCAGAGCCTTTATTTGGATGCGGTGCAGACCATGGCGTGGTGTTCTCACTCCTTTGACGGCGCTCAGCGGGAGGCCTACGACTACTTTCTGGAGCATTCCGCCCGCTCGTCTCAGGCGGCTCAGCAGGCCCAGCAGATCATGGACGCGCTGGTGTCGGAGGGGACGATCACGCTGGAATACTGGGAAAACGGCTCTGTGAACACCCGCGCGCTGGACCCGACCCAAGGTGTGACGCCCCTGCGGGCCGCCGCCTTTTCCGACAGCTTTTTCTGGGCGGAGGCCGCCCCCATCGAGGACGGTGCTCTGCCGGAGCCGAAGCTGACCCTGTCCTCCCGGAACGGCGACATCACCGTTACCGTCTGGGGGCCTTGCCCGCAGGTATACTGCGTATATCAGGACCGAACCTACGCCTTTCTGGCAGCAGGCACCGCCACCGGCTTTGACGGCGATCGCCCCTTCACCTACCTGCGGAAATGGTATGATGACGCCAAAGCACAGTAATTGCCTTACATCTGCGGGCCCGAAATTTTTCTCCCGGAAAATTTAAGAAATACGCAACATTTCCGTTGGTCAAACCGTCTATAATGGTGAAGTGATATTCCGCGGTGAAAGGCCCTGTGCGCCGCCTTTCAAAAATACGCTCCCGCCGCCGCGGGAGAAAAGGAAGTATCTTATGAAACGTCTGTGTTCCCGCGCCGTCGTTCCCTTGGCGATGCTGCTTCTGTCCGCCGTCCTCTGCGTGTACGTCTACCGGATGCCGGAATCTGTGGCGGACCCGCTGCCGGTCCTCATGTATCACCACATGGTCCCGGACGGGCAGGACTGCAATGACATGACCGTGACCCCCAGCAAGTTCCGCGCCGACTTGGAGACCGTTCTGGCGATGGGCTATACGCCGGTGCTGCCCCGGGAATTGGCCGCCGGGGACGCCCTGCCGGAAAAGCCCATCCTCATCACCTTTGATGACGGCTACCGCAGCAACTACGATCTGGTGTACCCCATTTTGCAGGAATACGGCGTGAAGGCCTGCATTTCCATCATCGTCCTCATGCCGGATCTGCCTACGGACAACTTCTGCACCTGGAACCAGCTGCGGGAAATGACGGCCTCCGGTCTGGTGGAGATCGGCTCCCACAGCTACCGCCTCCACAATTTAGGCGGCGACGGCGGCAATTTTGAGTCCGGCGGGGCCAACGGCGTGGAGCGCCGCCCCAATGAGTCCGACGCGGGTTTCCAGACCCGCGTGCTGGATGACATCCAACTGAGCCATGACCGGATCGCCGGGGAGCTGGGCGGCGTCACCTGCTTCGCCTATCCCTTCGGCTGCTCCGACCCGGATGCCAAAGCCCTTGTGGACGAATTATTTCCTGTGACCCTGGTGACCACGCCCAAGTGTGCCGATCTGGCCAAGGGACTCCACGATCTGCCCCGGTTCACTGTTACCATGAAGACCGATCTGGGAAAGCTTCTGCGCTGACCATACATTGACTCCCGCCTGCGCTTCTACGCAGGCGGGGGCCTTTGTTTTCAGTAGGAGCGGTTCTCTCGCGGTGCATTTTTTACTGCGGGCAACTGTCATTCTTTCCCTTGACTTTTTGTCAGCAAAGCTTTAAAATAGTAAAGTAGCCTCCCTGTGAGGGGTTTGTTTCCCCCGGAAGTCCGGGATCAGATAGAAGCCGATAGCACGGGCCCCGATCCCGTGCGGTTTTTTTACGGCTGGATGGGAGAAAAACATGGAACACAAGAAAAACACCAAGAGCTTTGCGAGCCGCTGGGGCTTTATCCTTGCGTCCGTCGGTTCGGCGGTGGGCATGGCCAACGTCTGGGGCTTTCCCAATAAAATGGGCAGCAACGGCGGCGGCGCATTTTTACTGATTTATCTGCTGTTTGTTTTTATTTTCAGTTATGTGGGCCTTCCGGCGGAGTTTGCCATGGGCCGCCGTGCCGCCACCGGTACGCTGGGCGCTTACGAAAACGCTTGGGACACCCGCAGCAAGTCTGCCGGCAAAGTCGGCGGTCTGCTGGGCTGGCTGCCTCTGGCTGGCTCCCTGTGCATCGCCATCGGCTATGCCGTCATCGTCACCTATGTGCTCAAGGCTCTGGTGGATTCCCTGCTGGGCACACTGCTGACCACGGACACCGCCGCCTGGTTCGGTGCCTTCTCCTCCACCCCCTACTCCGTGATCCCCTATCACATCGTTGTGGTGGTGGGCACGCTGCTGACGCTGTTTCTGGGCGCCCGCAGCATTGAAAAGACCAACAAGGTCATGATGCCTGTCTTCTTTGTGATCTTCCTGATCCTGGCCGTGCGGGTGGCCCTTCTGCCCGGCGCTGCAGAGGGATATGTCTTTATGTTCACCCCCCGCTGGGAGGCCCTGACGAATCCCATGATCTGGATCTGGGCTATGGGTCAGGCATTCTTCTCCCTGTCCGTCACCGGCAGCGGCATGATCGTTTACGGTGCGTACCTCTCCAAGGACGAGGACGTGGTGGGCGTGGCCCAGCACACGGCCCTCTTTGACACCATTGCCGCCGTGGTAGCCGCCCTGGTTATTATCCCCGCCTGCTTCTCCTACGGTCTGGACGTGGGCGCCGGTCCCAGCCTGCTGTTCGTGACCCTGCCCACCATCTTGCAGGACATCCCCATGGGTCAGCTCTTCGCCATCATCCTGTATATGGCCATGATTTTCGCCGGCGTCAGCTCTTTGCAGAATATGTTTGAGGTGGTGGCGGAGTCCCTGATGCACAAGTTCCCGAAGCTCAACCGCGTTACCGTCCTGGTACTGCTGGGCGCGCTGTGCCTGGGCTTCGGCATCGGCATGGAGACCATCAGCAAGTGGGGTCCCTGGATGGATCTGGTGTCCATTTATATCATCCCCATCGGCGCTACACTGGGCGCGGTCTCCTGGTTCTACGTGATGAAGAAGGACGCCCTGCTGGACGCCATCAACACCGGCAGTACGAAAAAACGCGGCGATCTCTGGTACAATGCGGGCCGGTATGTGTACGTCCCTCTGGCGATCATTCTCTGCTGCGTGGCCCTGTTCATGCACGTTGCTTTCTGATACCCACAGAAAATTTCCACGCATATAGCTAATAAAAAGGACCCGGCGGCTGAAAATCAGCTGCCGGGTCTGTTTCGTATAAAAGGTTTCATCAATCGTAGCGCAAGCTCAAGGTAGCGGAGTCCTCGCCGTTCCGCAGGAAGGGCATTCCCTCGCCGATGCGGGAGCGCTGGAAGTACAGATACTCGCCAGAGGGGGAGATCAGCACTGGGAAACTGCCGCTGAGGGAGCTGCCCACCCCGGCGGACATATCCAGCCGCAGGCAGTCATCCTCCATGCGCCATACACCGAAGAATCGCAGATCCATCTGGTTGTCATAGCACTCGTACAAATTAGCCAGCCCCGCATAGTCCGGGTCGCAGTCGCCATAATGCAGCTCCAGCGTCCACTCATCGCAATCCCACGAGGTATCGGCCAGCCCCAGATCCGTAGGAGGCCACCACCAATCGTCACCGGTCGGCTCCCAGCCTTCGGGATGGTCGATGGCGATGGTGTTCGTATAGATGGAGAAGTCGAACAGCAGCAATCGGCCCTCCTCGCTGGCAGGCAGGATGAGATCGCCGTACAGGTCCTCCTGCGGATACCAGTTCACCACCGTGCCGTCATCGGCAACAAGGTTGACCTCCATATCCGGCTCCTCCGGGTTCACGAACAGCAAAACAGGCTGGGCATATTCCTCCCGGTAGAGGACTTCGTCCGCCACCGGATGCAGGCCGTTGCCCTGAGACTGCCATGTGATGTGGTTCACGGCAAGGCTGGTGTTCTCTCCCCGCGGAATGACGCAGAACAGCTTGCCGTACCCCGGACCGAGGACCCGCTCCGAGGGGATGGTCAGCATGACCGGCATCTCCGCCGTCAGGTCAAGGCAGTTTTCCAGCATCCAGTCCGACAGCTTGGAGGTGTCCCCCTTCTCCCGGTAGCCGAGATAGGCCGCGGCGCCGGGATAGCCGCCGTATTCCAAATCAAAGCCCAGCTTATCGAGACATTCCTCCACCAGCTCCTGGTCCACCTCCGCTTCCGGTTCGGAAGGCTTCACAGGATCGGCCTGACCGGTCTGATCGGTCCTGCTGTCGGAGATCGTCTCCTTTACGCCGCCGTTTCCCGCTGCCGGGGCCGGTTTCTTTTTCCCTCCGCAGGCAGCCAGGCTAAGAGCCAGCGTCAGGCAGAGAAGTGCCGACGCCAGCCGGTGCAAAGTCAAGCGCTTCATGATTCTGCCTCCTTCTCAGAATTTGCCGCTGCGGCCGTGACCGCCGCCGCCGCTGCGGCTTACAGTTCCTCCGCTGCTTCTGCCACCGCCGCCGGAGTTGCTCTCGATCTTACGGCGGGTCTCGGTGGTATGGGTGTAGTGGTCATAGCTGTCCGTCAGCTTCAATCCACCGCCCGCCGTGGTATACACGTTGGCGTCAACACCCTTGCGCACGGACTTCATCTGTTCCTTCAGGATCATGCACACCAGAAATGCGATCAGGCAGGAGACTGCCACCGCAATGCCGATGGCCGGCAGGGGGCTGGACCGCACAGGTTTTCCATCCTCAGCCAGAGTCAGAAACTCGTCACAGGCGGCAAGATAGCTGGAAACCCCGGCATACCAGTCGCCGCCGCTGAATTTATCCAAAAAGCGATCCTCCAGCTGTTTTTCGCCGTATCGGTCAAAAGCATACTCCGCCCATTCGCCGTAGACGAACATGGCGTAGTCCCGCTCTTTCATGCTCAGCATGATGATGACGCCGTTTCGGTCCTCGCCCACACCAAGGCCCTCGGCGTGGTAGATCTGATAGAGGGCGGTATAGGGATCGTCACCGTAGCCGTAAGCTGTAAAGTCCTCCACAAAAAGGGTATAGATGCCGCAGCTGCGGCGGAGGGCGATATCCTCGGCCCGATCCTCCAGCTGTTCCCGCTCCCCGTCGGAGAGCATTCCCCGCAGATCGAACACATAGTTCATGCCGGTATCGCCCAGCTTTGACGCTTCGCCGGACTGGACGGTCTCGGGCTGCTGCGCCTCCGTTGGGAAGTCCGCGGAGAGATAGTCCGCCGCCGTCGCCGCCATGGCATTTATTGCCTGACAGAGCGCATCGGCGCTCACGGTCATATCCGTGCCGTCCCACGCCCGCGCCGTCATATACGGCTCCACCGCGTCATACACCAGGCCGGAGAGTTCCTGCCCGTCGCCCCGCGTCTCGCTCAGCATCGCGTAGACGCACCAGTCGGTCTCCGCCAGGGTGTAAGAACCGTCCGCCAGAGGCTCCATCACCAGCGTCAGCGAGATGCCGTCCTTTTCCTCGCCCCAGCCGTAGCCGGAATCTTTGTAAACATATGTGGCGATATCTCCGGCGGTGGTACCCTCGCTCACATCCTCATTGGTAAATATGTCCACCCGCAGGTCAAGGTGAAGCGCCTCCGTCAACTGGGGCAGGGTGTACTGACCCAGATCGGACAATTCGTCCGAGCCCAGCGCGTCGGTCTCATCGTAGATCGCGCCGTATTCCGTCCACGCCAGAGCGGGGACGCACAGAGTCAGCGTCAGCAGGAGCGCCGTCAGCAAAGCTGTGACTTTTCTTTTCATGTCCGTCCCTCCTTATCGCATCAGCAGGACGATGACCGAACTCAATACGGACAGCGGCACGGCAATGGCGGCAAACATCCCCCAGAATCGCCCCTTGTCCACAGGCAGGTCTCCTACCAGCTTTCCGGTCTGTCCATTCATGGCGAAGATGAAATCCTTGCCCTGCCATTTGGTATTCAGCAGCCACACCGGCAGCAGCGCGTAGTGGACCTTGCCCCGCTGGATGTCTGCGTGTTCGCCCCTCGGGAAACAGGTCGCGTATCCCGTTACGGTGCCTTGCAGCGCCTTTTTCAAGCTGCCCAGACAGCGGACATCGGCCCGTTCCCGGCTCTTGTCCGCCGACACGTCGAACTTATCCGCCAGGAAGCCCGGCAGATACGCCGTGGAGAAGGGTTTCAGGTCATCGTAATTGTAAGGCTCGATGGAATCCATGTGATCATCCGGCATTTTAGTCGAGGCGTCCACCGGTACCTTTTCAAAGGGCATCGTTCCGGCACGGTACACGTCAAAGTGCTCCGTCTTTATCACCTCATACTCACCCTCGGTGCGCTTGTGGGACCGGGTACACTCATAGTGGGCATTGCCCTCCGCCTCACCGCTGAACAGCCAGAAGGGTACATAGACCCCCTGGATCTCCTGTAAGTGATTTTCCTTGGAAAAGCTCTTGGGAAGGAGCACCTTGCCCCTGTAATGCTTCTTGAGCTCGCGGATGGCGTCCTCGCGGCTGAGTTTGAAGGGGATCACGAAATCCGGCTTCAGCGTTCCCGCAAACTGCCCCGGCACCACCGTTGGGTTGCCGCAGTAAGGGCAGGAGGTAGCCGCCGTGCTTGCGTCACAGATCAGCTCCGCACCGCAGCTTGGGCAGCTGTAAGCCTTCATGCCGTCTCCCTCGGCACCCCAGTCGGCGCTGAGGTCCGGCAACTCCCAGCCGCCTTCCTCGGCAGCCTGCCGTTCCGCTGCCGTCTTTTCCTCAGCAGACTGCTGCGCCGCCGCGGCCTTTTCTTCCTTTTCCGCGTAAAGCGCCTCGATCTCCGCTACATCATAGGTAGCACCGCAGTAATCGCACTCCAGCTTGCCGGATGCGCCCACAAAATGCAGCGGGCCGGTGCAGCTTGGGCATTGATAGTTGGTCACCTGTGCTGCCATGCTTGCTCTCATCCTTCTTTCTTCATGTTCTGTTCAGCGCCCGCCCGTGTTTGCGGGCGGACGCTGAGTGTGTCGAAAAAGTTTTTTCTCCCCGCATTGTGGGGGATACACCGTCGGTCCATCCGGTTTTCGGTCGTCTCACGCCCAAAAACCGGGGCCTGTCTTTAGGCTCTGGGCGCGCCGCAATACTCGCAGAACTTTCCGTCGTTCTGTCCGCCGCAGGCGGGGCAAGTCCACGGGCCGGCCGCTGCCGGAGCGGGAGCGAAGGTCTCCTGCTGCTGCATGGGGGCCTCCTGCTGCATGGGGGCTGTCTGAACTGCGCCGCCGCCACGGGCGGTCTCCATCACCTGAAGCAGCGCCGCTCGGATCTCGTCGCCCATTTCGCGGTACTTGCGATATTCCCGATTGCTCTCCGGATCGAAGCCGGCAGCCATGGTATTCATCCGGCCCACAGAATTCATCTGTCCCATCATGGGACGCTGTGTCATGCCGCTCTGGGGCCGACCTGCCATAGGACGCTGGTCCATCATACCCTGCTGCCCCATCATGGGCCGCTGCATGGTGTTCTGCGGCTCGATGTACACAGAACTGTTGTTCAGGCGGAACTTCATTTCGTCAAAGTAGAGGTTATTGACGGAAATGATCACTTCAAAGTCATAGGAATACTCGTAGCGAGGCGGGTTGTAGCTGACCTCCTTGCCGTCCGGCCCCTCCCGCTTCTGCTCCGTGCGGCTCTCGTCAATGTCCACGCGGCAGCCGGTCAGCGCGGTGTAGTCCAGAATATCCGGGTTGGCGTCCGCCAGATCCCGGGCACGGGTAACGGTGAACCAACGATGCTCCTCGTCCAGCAGGACCTTACAATCCTCGCCGTAGGAGCGGGTGGTGCGGAACTGGGACGCCCTGCCCCGGTTTTCCTCCCGGTAGGCCAGCTGCCGCTTGATGTCCTCCACCGTAGAGCGGCGGCGGTCACTGAACCAGGGAGAGAGCTGCTTCGCGCAGTCCTTACAGAGGTTGCCGTCTTCCAGTTTCTGATTGCCCAACAGTCCGATCTACTCGCCGCAGATGTCGCAGTATTTCTTATCAAACAATCCCATAATAGCTTCCTCCTGTTGTTTTCAACCACCGTAACGGCTCACATTGCATTGTCCACCCGGAACCGGGACCTTGTCCCCGGCCGTGGCTCCCGCGGCCGGGGACGGTATTCGCCAAAAAATCCGCTATTCGCTCTTATTCTTCAACTTTTTGAAGCTCCACCACTTTGTCCGCCGCTTCCGACCAGTCCACCGTCAGCTCCAGTCTGCCGCTGTCCTCGCCGGCCCCGGCACAGTGGTAAACGTCCAGGATCTTCCCCCATTCCGTGCCGTCCGCCTTCTGGAGAACACGGTTGTCTAACATCAGCCCTGTGTCCTGTATCTTTTTACGCGGGATGTAGGTGAAGTCCAGCGGGGTTTCCAGAACGGTCTCGCCGTCCAACCGGAGGGTCAGGCCGTCCTCTTCGCTGATGACCGCCTGCCAGCCGTCCTCCGGACTTTCCCATGTTCCCTCCAGCACTGGCCAGAGGAGGGAATTGTCCACATAAGTACCGTCCCCGTCCAGCAGGAACAGGTTTTGATCCGGATTCTCCATGCCGTTGCCCCCATCCATGATCTGGTCCGTGACAAAATGCTTATACAGGCCCGAAAGGACGATCCCTACCAGCGCGCCTGCCAGGAAAATCCAAATCATCCGCCGTTTCATTACACGATGTCCCCGTCGTCAAAGGGGTCGCCGCACTCAGGGCAGAACTTGGGGGGATGCTGCGGGTCGGCAGGCTCCCAGCCGCACTTGTCACACTTGTACTGAGGAACTCCGGCAGGCTTGGGCTTGCCGCACTCGGCACAGAACTTGCCCTTATTCACCGCGCCGCAGGTGCAGGTCCAGCCGTCCGCTGCGGCGGCGGGCTTGGGCTTGCCGCATTCCGGGCAGAATTTTCCGGTGGCGGTGGCGCCGCAGGCGCACTGCCAGCTGTCCCCGGCAGGCTTCGGCTCCGGCTTCTTGCTGCCGCAGTTGGGGCAGAAGTTACCGGTGATGCCGCCCTGACCGCAGGTGCAGGTCCAGCCTTGCACCGCGGGAGCGGGGGCGGGCTGCGCCGCCTGCTGCTGGGCCTGTTGCTGCTGGCCCATCTGGAACAGGTTCTGGGCGTTCATGCCGCCCATCTGGCCGGCCATGCCCATGCCCATAAAGGCCATGGCGGGACCGGCGCCGGTGTTGGCGGCCGCCGCCTTCATCGCCTCGCCCTGAGAGCCGACGAGATGCGCCGCCGCGCGGGTGGGGTCCATAAAGGCCGCGTTGCGCTGCAGCTCCTTGATCATCTGCTCGTCTTCCTCATTGGCCTTCACGCTGGAAACGCCGAAGGAGACGATCTCCATGCCGCGCAGATCCCGCCACTTGCTGGAAAGCTGCTCGTTGAGGGCGTCAGCCAGCTCCAGAGTATGGCCGGGAAGGGCGGAATAGCGGATGCCCATTTCGCTGATCTTGGCGAAAGCGGGCTGCAGAGCCGTCAGCAGCTCCGTTTTCATCTGCCCGGCGATATTTTCCGTCTTGTAGTCCTTACTGACGTTGCCGCAGACGTTGGTGTAGAACAGCAGGGGGTTCTTCAGCCGGATGCTGTACTCGCCGAAGCAGCGGATGCCGATGTCAATGTCGATGCCAGCCCGCTGGTCCACCACCCGGAAGGGGACGGGGCTGGGGGTGCCGTACTTATTGCCCGTCAGCTCCTTGGTGTTGAAGTAGTAGACCCGCTGATCCTTGGGGGCTTCGCCGCCGAAGGTGAAACGCTTGCCGATATTCTGGAACACGTTCTTCACGCTCTCACCCAGGTCGCCGGAGAAAATGCTGGGCTCCGTGGACATATCGTAGGTGTACTCACCGGGCTCGGCGCAGACGTCCACCACCTTGCCCTGCTCCACGATGAGCATGCACTGTCCGTCCGCAATGGCGATCAGGCTGCCGTTGGTGATGATGTTGTCATCGCCCTTGGTATTGCTGGAACGGCCCGTGACCTTCTTTTTGCCCTTGACCGCCAGCACGTCAGAGGGGATCGCTTCGCAATAAAAGTATTCCTTCCACTGGTCGGCCAACACGCCGCCAGCCGCGCCCATTGCCGCTTTGATCAGTCCCATAATTCTACTCTCCTTTTCCTGTTGTTGTATTTGATTTCAGCATTCGCTTTTGATCGCTTCTTATAAAATCGCCTGTTTTATAGGTAAAACGAGGCCTCAGCTCCCTCCCGTCAGGAAGGTGTCTCCACTGACATAAAACGGAGCCTGATCCGTAATGGGCCAGGTGAACCAGCTCACGTCCCAGGGCCGCTTCATAAACAGGCACACCCGCGCCGTATCCTCCGGAATGGTGAGGGAGAAGAACATCGGCTCATTGATCTTGATTTTCCCCTCATACACCACCTTCTCCGAGATCCAACTTTGTTGGGTGCCGTCATCATTCAGCACCGGCGTTCCAACGCTGAATTGGATGTCCGTTTCGTACCATCGGCCCACCAGCAGCAGCTTATTCTGCCCGTTGGGTTCCAATGCGTTCATGGGGATCACCGACAGCGGCTCCGTCACCTCGGTAGGCGGGTCCCGCCAGTAGAAGATCAGCGATTTTTCCGGCTCCCCTGTCATGGCGTTCTCCAAGGTCGGCGGCAGGAAGCCGCTGGAGCGCATATAGGTGACGGTACGGACGCCCGCGCCCCCGTTCTTTTCATAAGGCATCCGCACAAGCAGGCTATTCCGGTTCGTCAGGGCGGCGAAAAACGCCGCGCCAGTCTCCTCATCGGTCAGCCGCACGCTCCAAGTCTCATTGGACAGCCCCGGCATCAGCGGTTCCTCTATCTGCTCCGCCAGCAGGTGCTTTTCCGACCGGTATTGCGGGGTGTCCGTATCCAGCCCGGCGGCGTGGTACCAGTCCGCCCGCATCACATAGCCCTCCAACAGATTGGACCACAGGCGATCAAAGCACAGCATAGAGGCGATATGTTCCTCGCCGGGCCTGTATTCCCGGCCGTCCTCCTCATAGTGGGTCATGCGCCACGTTCCGTAGAGGTCCGCGATCCCCATCTCTCCGCCGGGGCCCGGCCGCTCTGCCGGGGCAAAGTAGAAGGTATCTCCGTAAGGGGTCTCGATCGCCAGAGAATCGGTGCTTTCGATCCGACCGTCCAAGGTCAGCGGCTCGCCGGTATTCATCGTTCCCGTCAACCGCAGGGTGCTGTCCGCGCCCAGCCACCAGTTTCCGTCGAGCAGGCTGGTATTGTAGTACGAGCCTAACACATCCCGAAACTGGGCCGTTCCGTCTTCGTTGAGATAGAGGTCCGCCCACCACGCCTCCGTGGGCATAGCACTGGTTTTCATGCAGTCGTTCATGGCATCATAACTCTCGTGCCGCACAGCGGTCCAGTAGTCCGCGCTGAACGGTGCGGAGGTCTGCTGCCGGGTATCCTCCGCGCTGTCGGCAGCAGAGGGTGGCGCATCCGTATTTGTGTCCGGCCCCGGTGTTTTTCCGCAGGCAGTCAGGCCGAGCCCCAGAAGAAACGCCAAGAAAAACGCGGTCCACCTTTTTTTCACAGCTGTGCCTCCTTTACGCTCAACAGTCCTGCGTCACCGGAATACGGATGCCGCCAAGAGGATCGGATTATTCCCGGAGGGGCCGTTCGCCGACAAAGGGCTTGAAGCTCTGCCAACGGGACGGTCTTTAAGCGGGTCCTGTCGGCTCCCTATCGTTTTTAATTCGCAGATCATATGGCCTAACTTCTGTATACCATGGAATCCCCGTTTTGTTAACCCTAATTTCCCCAAATTAGGGTCCCAAACATGAAATTTCCCGGAAAAAGCCGAAAAAGCACTGCTCGTTCACGAACGCCCGTTCCATTTTATGGTTCTTCTTACAAAAAGCGTATGTCAGCCCGGCGGCGGTTATCCGCCCTCACTTTCGCTCCCTCGGCTGTTATTTCGCACCCCCATAGAAAAAAAGGAGCCGGAACGATTGCTCGTTCCGGCTGGAAACTATGTGGCAGGCGCAGCGCGGTTTGCCCCGCTCAGAGCGTCTCCTTCTGTAAAGCCTGCGCCAGTGGGAGTACCACTGCGCCCAGATCCTCCATAGCGTGGGCGAAATCGAAAAACTCCTCCGCCTGGCCCTCCCGGAACAGATGATCCGACACAGATTTGACCGCCACGAAGGGCACATTGTTCCGCAGGCACACCTGGGCGATCGCGCCGCCCTCCATCTCTGTCAGCAGAGGGTGGAACGTGTCTCGGATGAAGATTGCCCGGTCGCTGCGGACAGCAAACCAATCTCCGGTGGCCACCCGCCCCAGCGCCGCCTTGCGGCCCAGTGCTGCCAGCAGTTCCACGCACCGCTCCGGCTTCCAGGTGGGAAATGACACCCGGTTCACCGTGGATACCAATCCTACGGGATCACCGATGGCAGAGGTGTCCACATCGTGCTGCACAAAGTCCTCTGCGACCACCAGGCTGCCGGTGGGAAGCTCCGTCAGGCATCCGGCCACTCCGGCATTGACGATCATATCCACACCGTACTTCAGACACAGGATCTCTGCCGCCATGGCGGCATTCACCTTGCTGACACCGCCGGCGCAGGCAATGATCCCCGGTGCAGCCTCGTAGAACGGCACACCGGACACGGTCTCAAATGCCTCCAGCTCCTTGGCCCCCGGCAGGGCATGAAACTCCGCAGGCATGGCAAATTGCAATCCAATTTTCATTATATTACGCTCCTTTTTACCGTCTCATCAGGCTTTCTCCAAATACAGGCCCTTGTTCCCGAAGGGTATTCTTGAGAAAACCGCAAATTCAAAAACAAGAAACCAAAACTTTTAAAAGCAAAAAGAAAAGGAATTCAAGCAAAAGCCTGAATTCCTAAACTTTCTGTCAGGCGGCTTCAATTCGGATATTTTCGCCTTGGAAGCCTTGCACCGCAACGGCTTTGAGTTTTCCATAGAATTCAGAATGCGATTATTTCAAATTTTCTCTGACGCAATTCGAACCACCGTCCGAATTTAACACGAGTATTATTCGTCCAGCTTTTGGAACTCATCCAGCCGCAGTTCTCGCTTCAATTCTTCCTCTGTCGGCAGATAGGTAAAATACTTGGATGCGAAAATCTGGTGATTATCCTCTGGCAAAGTGTACTTTACAACAGCATCACTTTTATCGGCGCAGAGGACAATGCCAATCGGCGGTGTGTCCCCTTCGTTCATCAACTCACGAGTATAGTAGTTGACGTACATCTGCATCTGACCGAGATCCTGATGCGTGAGCTGACCCATCTTCAGATCGATCAGCACAAAGCACTTGAGGATATAATTGTAAAACACAAGGTCGATGAAAAAGTTCTGACCATCCAGCGTAAACTTCTTCTGTCGTGCTACAAAGGAGAAGCCTCGTCCCAGCTCCAGCAGGAAGTGTTGCAGGTGATCAATCAATGCCTGCTCCAATTCTCCCTCATAAACATGCGTATCCGGTTGGATTTGCAGGAACTCCATTACATAGGGGTCTTTGATGATTTTTTCATATTCCGGTTTTGGCTCCGTCGTTTGTATCTCCGCAGCAACAAGCGGTTTATCCTGGCTTGCCAAGATTCGCTGATAGTACATCGTGTGGATCTGCCGTTCAAGCTGCCGGACGCTCCATGCGGACTTCGCACATTCTTCCGCATAGAAGGTTCTTTCTTTCTCATTGGGAATGCGCATCAGTAGTCGGTAGTGCGACCAGCTCAATTCGGGACACAGTGTGTCTCGAATTGGATATGCGCAGTAGAATTGGCGCATCTTCCGTAAATTTGACTCGTCGAATCCCTTCCCGAATTCCGTCGTCAGGTGTGCGGACAGGTACTGCAGCAGCTTTTTTCCATATCCTGCGCGGTCATTTTCTCCGCAGGCTTTGTAGATCTGCTCACCGATTTCCCAATAGGCCGTCACCATTGCGGAGTTTACTGCTGTGTACATACTGCGCTGTGCAGACACAATGGAATGGCGGATTGAATGATAGGTTTGCTCCGTTGTATAGTTCGTTTGAAGCTCGTTATCCATTCTGTTCACCTCGCTCCTGCAATAATTCATCCAGCAACCCCTGACACCCCGCCAGCACATCCTGCCACGTTGACTCGAAATCGCCGGTGTACCACGGGTCGGCAACATCGCGGGGGTGGTCGGTGTAGTCCATCAGGAGGTGCAGCTTGCCGGCGAAGTCGCCGCCGCAGATGCGGTGCATATTCCGCAGGTTCGCGCTGTCCATGCCAATCAGCAGGTCGTACTTGTCGTAATCCTGATTGGTGAGCTGGCGCGCCGCGTGGCCATCGCAGGAGATCCCATGCTCCGCCAGCTTGCGCCGCGCCGGGGGATAGACCGGGTTGCCGATCTCCTCTCGACTGGTGGCCGCCGATTCGATATGAAATTGTGACGCCAGCCCAGCTTTCTTCACCAAGTCCTTCATCACGAACTCGGCCATGGGGCTGCGGCAGATGTTGCCGTGGCACACAAAGAGTATTTTCTTCATCGCATTCGCTCTCCTGCATTGCTTCTTTTTCCTCAGTATAGCAGGAAACTGCCTGTTCGTCGAGAGAAGAATATAGCCACGCTTGAGATTCTATGGCTTCCAGCAGGTTTGCCTTCTTCCAGCCGAAGTGCGGCGCGGCTCGGATGTACCACGCCCGCTCCTCGTTGCTGCCGCATCTCTCTAAAATCGCCACATTCTGCGTCCAGCCGAGGTTCATCGCCTGCTGCATGATTTCAGGGGATTCATCGTAGGCTGCGTAGAATGCGCGCATACGGCGCAGATTGCGGGGAGAAAAGCCCTCGGCCGCAGGATAGGCCGCTTGCAGGTATTCCGACGCCGCGACAGCCGCGCCTTTCTCCGCTCGGTCGCTGACCAGCCGACCGATCTCACAGTACAATTTCATCTGCGGAAGCTGCCCTGCCATGAGCTTGTCTATTTCTGAAAACAAGATGCTGTAATCTATGGATTTGCGGATGTTCATAAGGGAAGCCTTCTTCCATTGTTATATGTTGTGTACAAAATAGAAGTTGCTTTTCACAGTGCTTCAGGTATTATTAGAAATATCCGAGTATGTCAAAATAGAATTGTAAGAAAAATCGGAGGTCGGTATGATGGACAGGAGAAGTCAGCACGATTTTCCAGCTAAAAGGATAGATATTACGGGATTTTTAAACCATTGCTGGACAGAGGGGTGGTTTGATGAATACTCTAACGATCACTTCCTCATTAAAGCCATTGAAGATAGGGTAAGTGATTTGGAGTGCAAGACTCAGATGATTTCTAATAATTCACTTTCAATTTTCTCGCCAATTAACGAAAATGGTGCTGTTGATTTTTCACAATTCTCACAAGTTTTTGTTATGAATATCTCCGAATGCTTGAGTACGATGAGTATGTGTTTCAGCGAGGAAAAAATTTCCGCTTTTATACAAAACCAGCTTTCTGCAGGAAAGACGCACTATGATGAAAATATGTTCTTTCAAGCTCTGTCAGAAATTGAAATACTCGATTTCTACTGTTCTCGATTTTCTGCTAAATCCGCTGTGTATGAACCACGTCTTGGCGTAGGCCAAGCAAATCCAGAGGCTAGCTTTAGGGCGATGTTTCCGTGCGATCAGGGGGAAGATTTTGAAATTAAGGTTAACATTGAAGTAAAGACCCCTCGCTTTCCTTCGCTTGATGAATGCCATGATAGGAGCGCAATTTCCACTGTCTTACTAACAAATGCGGGAAGAGATAAGTTTCAACAGCTTTGTGAGAGCCACGGTGTGGTGTGCGTGTTTCCTCGTGTCAATAAATTGGTTGAGTTTATCAATAGCGCATCAAAAAAATTTCAAGAGCCTAAGGAAAATGAGTATAATCTGTTGTATATTAACTGGTCGTATAGTGATTTCCCATCAAACAGTTTCTTAGAAGCTTGGTCCCTACTTACAAATGATTTCAATGGGCTATTGACACATCGAGAAATTGGCCCGAAATTGCCCCTCAGTGAGCCGCTTAACCCAGAGGCATTCAGCAAAATTACAGCTATCATCGTTTATACAAGTTCATTGGATCAACTTATGTCTACAGATTTTCGCTATGTGTGGCAGGGAACCAATCCAGATGTGGGTCAACGGTTTCGCATGTTTGTCCTTGACGAAAAATTACGTGATGCTGAAATATCTTGTAATTCTAAAGTCCTGTTCACTATTACAGGCATACGTCCGAGTATACTTGAACCTAAATCCTGGAAATTACTTTTCAACCGGAATCGCAATTCTAATACTATTGATGATCAGTTGTTTTGCCGTCAAGCATTGGACATTATTAATGAGTATCCGTTGACTTTTTGACCTTTGACGCCTCACGAGTCCTGCGCAAAGGGTGTGCTTGATACACTGTAGCGGGTTTATGGCGGAATCTAGTTGCCAACCAGGGCGCTGCAAATTTTCAGATAAGATAAGGTTTCCTACAAAATTAAAGATTTGTAGGAAACCTTAATGTCGGGGATCACAGGGAACAAATGAGACTGTGACGTTCTTTATAGGAACAGATTCACTTATAATGTATCTACGGGTAAACTATCGAATCAGTATGACCGGCGTTCAACTTTTTATGATTGCAGTGCATTTAGTAGTTTTACAGAATTTAACAGTCGTTGCTGATATGCAATATGAATTTTGGGGAGCACTTCGTTTACTTTTATACCATTTCCAAAGAAATGCTTTCGACTTTTTACAGTAGATAGATGCCCCTGAGAAATGTCAGGAAATAACATGTAGCGCTCGATAAGTGAGCCTCTCTCGAATCTTAAAAACACTTTTGGATTTAACTCCCATGTCCCGTTATGAACGACTTCGTTTCTCAAGGACTCAATCAAGGTGATTAGGTCGCATTTCTCAAATAGGGTATGTGGAGTATTGTTAATCTGCAGTTTCTTCCGTGCGCCCCATAGTATCTCCGAACTTTTAATTTTTCTGTATGAAGGGAAGTCCCTTTCTGGAAACTGAAATTCATATCCAATTTTGCAGAGCATGTCTAAGATGGAATATGCTTTTGTAAAGTAGCTTTCAAGTTGAGTCGATATGCAGCTTACTGACGGGGACATTTCATACATTACTTCATTGGAAACAGACGCAGATTCGTGGTTACCTATGTTAGCAATCTGAGTGTAATAACTTATGAAGGAATTATCCATTCCGATAAGTAGATTTTGAATTGCCCCAACTAGAAATTGGCAATCTACCAGATATAAATGTCTATAGAAGTTGGGAATACTGGTAAACTCGTCTTTGAGTATCCACTCGCTAAAAGCTTCAGCCGTCAGATCACAATTAGAATCTTGTCCTGCTGTTTGAATGAAAATCGGGAGAGAACCCAGTTCTCTATAGTATGCATCCGTATCTTCGAAAAATAAATCTCGAAATTTATCATAGAGAGATACTAATTCTGTATCAAGCTCATATTTTATTGAATCTCCAGAATATACATACTTGTCAAAATCAGCGTCTTTAAGTTCTTGGATATAAAACGTGCCACTACCGTTAATAAAATAAGGCACTTCTTTCATAATTCCACTCTCAAAAAATGTCTTCATAGTTATCCGAGTCTACCTTTTCAATTTTGCGAAAGGAACTATTTTTGATTCAGCTTGACTGCTGTCGAGAGTTATTGTATCCGGGTCAAGTGACAGGACTTCGTCCACAACGAATTTGGATAACGAAATGCCATCGGCCTTGAACTCGTTTAGTAATTGCTGACCGGAAAGGACATTATTTAAGATTATAAGATTAACTGCTTGACGGAGAGCCTTAGGATGCGTTAATGGAATATAATCATCCAGGGGTTCTTCAGTTCGCCACCCATTTTTAGAAATTTGTCGCATCAAATATTGGTACTGATTTTGGCTGATCGCTTTTAAATTATAGGCACGTACTACCATAGCCGAAATGGAAACTCGCCATTTCCTTTTAAGCTCTATATAGTGAGTTAATTTGTTGGGATACATTTTGAGATCGTTTAAGAATGCGGCTTTAGGAAGCAAAAACTCGGCTGCAAATTCATTCGCTTCGTCTTCTCGTTTACGAAAATCTTCGCGAGATACTTCATCAAGGTCATTAAACTTTTCATGAAGTACAATATGACCGAGCTCATGAGCGGCGCTAAACTGTCGCCTGACAAAAGATGGCTTTTCAGTTCCTAGAACAACACAATGGTACGCATTATCTCCGATTTCCCCATATTGATAGAAAGCATCAATCTTTTTTGTATCCGTAGCAAATTCTGACATGATAATACCGTTTCGCTCCATTAAGCTAATCATGTCTTGTATGGGTTCTTGCCCTAAGCCCCAATAATCTCTTAACCGTTGTGCAACGCTTGCAATATTTTGAGTATCTCTAAACTCTGGAACATTGTATGGGCAAAAATCCACATATCGAGCTAATGTACCGTAAATCTGTGCGACAAACCTAGTTTTTATTTTTTGCGAATTTAAGTCTTTTTTGTTGCTTGAAAATGGTGCACGAAAATATGTGTTTCCCATAAGGCCTGATACAGTTTTCTCATAAAAAAAACTTACAGGGAAATTCAAGACCTCGCTCATTCTACAAACGGTACCATAATCCGGTTCTGTTTTCTTGTTTTCAAATTGAGATATAGCTTGCTTTTTTACTCCAATAAGACCAGCCAGTTCCTCGCCAGTCATTTTATTGTAAGCACGAGCTTCAGCTAAATGTTCAGAATTAAACTGACTCACAATGCTCACCCCTCTGATATAAACTATTTAACGCTTATTTTTTGGCCGTCCCACTGGTTTCCGAGTCGTTCTCGTGTAAGGCGGTCAAATCATTTTCCTTGTTAATATATTTGTCTTTAAGTTTAACAATAGGTTCGTCGTCAGAGACGATAGACATAAGAGGAGAACCTTTTGGAATGTGTTTAGATTTCAAGTATTTTGTCCAATCATCACTTACTGTGATTTCAAGCGTAGGTGTAAGCAATACCGCTCGAGCTGACGTCACCCCAGTATAATTATAGTCGAACAGTATCAAAAGATGTTCGCCTATAATACCAGAAAAGCCGCTCAATAATTGATTTCTTAATTCGGACAATATTGAAAAATCTCGTTCAACCATCATTTCTTCAAGGCATAACTGTCCCTCTATGGGAACCCGGTTCTGATTGTTAGACACTAACGCCTCGAGGTAGTGTGGGTGGAGTGTAGGGTGACGTTGTAGTTTTTTTAAATTCTGTTCGGTCATCACCGACACCGAGAAGTTAGTAATACTGTCGTAAAGAAGTAAAAACTTCCACGCCCCTCGTTTCTGAAAGCTAACTTGAAATTCACCATTGAGTCCGTTCGATAAGTTTCTATTAATAAAATTCCAGCGGAAGAGCCCACCTCCAACGGCGGTTGGCAACTCATTTTCGTAGATTAGCTCAGGCATATCTTGGGTTACTGCTCTAAATATACCGTTTGCCAAAAAAGCTTTTTGATTTTCACTCAAGGGAATTTCGTGGATCACAATGCCACCTCCTAATTTGTTTTCCTTATTTTTACATATATTTGTGTAAAAGTCAAGTACATTATTGTTTTGCGAGAGATTTGTATGCAACTGCACTTCAGCTATAATTGCTTGCTTCCACAGTAGGAGGTGTTTGACATCAAGTATGCGGTTGTTGTGTTAGAGCCCAAATAACCGTAGCGGTAGCTTGGCTTTTCTTGAATGTCTTGCGGAAAGGCTGTAAGTCGGTTTGGTGCCTTGCTGCCGCGGCTGTCACCAAACCGCACACTGCGCAAAGCGCCCTGCGTGATGACCACATCGCCTTTCGTCATCCCGGCTTTACTCCGCAAAGTGCTCCGGCCGGAAGGGAAGAAAGTTCCCGCGAGTATCACCAGTCACATAAATCATGCGAATTTCCTCCTTTTTGGCTGTTCTACAGCCTGTTCAATTTCCAGACCGTCCCGCAGCGTCACACGGATGCGCTCTCTGGACAGGACGGTGACCTTTTCCAGCATCTGATAGATCGTGCCGTCATCCCATTCCGTGAGCCTGTTCGATGTGCTTTTCAGCGCCATTGTGACCCTCTGCATGCGGCAGTCTGTTTGATCCTGTTCTTGCCGCAGCTGTTGGATGATGGCCTTGCGGCGTTTGAACTCTGCCATTGCCGTGGAGATAGATTGGAACTGTGCAGTGTAGCTGTCCGCGTCGTCCGCATCGGCGGCCTCACTCAGCAAGGCGGTGAATTGCCGCCCCAGGTCTGCTATGGCGCGGTCAATATCTCCGAGGCTCATGCTCTCACCGGGGATGGGGGCAAGCTCCTGTTCCATCGTATCTCTAAGCTGCTCTGCCAAAGCGCTGTGATCGGACATGACGGAGTTGATGGCGTTCAGAATTGCCTGCTGGAGCGGTTCCTCATCCAGCGTCGGAGAGTTCAGACAGTATTTCTTGCCATAGTCCAGACGGCTCGTGCAGCGCCATACCGCGCGTTTTTCACCATGCTGTGTCCATACGACACGCCGGTAAGCCGTGCCGCATCCCCCGCAGAACAGCAGACCGCTGAGCGCGTATTTGCCGCTGAATTTTCCGCGACCCGTTGGGGCGCTTTTTCTTGAGCGGCCGTCCTGCGCGCGGCGCCGCGCGAGTTCAAGCTGCACGGCATCGAATATCTCATGGCTGATAATGGCTTCATGATTGTTTTGGATCAGGACTTTGGCGAGCTGCCCTGTGTTTGGAATCGATTTTTTGCTGATGCAGTCCTTAACGAAGGTTTTCTGGAGCAGGGCGTCTCCGCAATATTTTTCATTGGTGAGGATGGAGCGCAGGTTGCTGGTGGTCCAGTCTGTGGTTCCAACGGCGTTCCGGAACCCGCCGGCCACCAGCGTCAGACGGATATCCCGGACACTTTTTCCGGCAAGGTACCATTCAAAAATCCGGCGGACAGTTTCTGCTTCCTCCGGAATGATCACAGGATTCCCATCAGGCCCTTTTTCATAGCCCAGCAGGGTTTTGTACTGGAAGGTGACTTTGCCGTCTTTGATGGACTGGCGCTTGCCCCAGCGGACATTAGCGGAGATGGATTCACTTTCGGATTGGGCGAAGGCGGCGTGGAGCGCAATGAGGAACTCACTTTCCGGATAAATGGAGTTGATGTTCTGCTCCTCGAAGATCACAGCGATGCCGAGACTTCGCAGCTCACGGGTATAGCTGATGGTATCCAGCGTATTTCTGGCGAAGCGGGAGACGGATTTGGCAAGGATCATGTCGATCTTGCCCTGTCTGCACTGGCGGATCATACGCAGGAAATCCTTGCGCCGACAGGTGGAGGTTCCCGTGATGCCCTCATCCGCGAAAATATCCACCATTGTCCACTCTGGATTTTTCATGATCTTTTCGGTGTAGAAGGCTTTCTGGTTTTCGTAGCTGGTCAACTGCTCCTCATCACCGGTGGAGACGCGGCAGTAGGCGGCAACACGCAGATTCCGCTTCTTGGCCTGTTCCTGCGGGGATTCATTTCTTGCCGGAATGACGATGATCTTCTTTTCCGGATGAGACTCTGTCATGCGCGCTCACGCTCCTTTTATTGCGATGTTTTTTTGGCGTATTTCGGTGGTATGCACATCTGCCTACGCTTCCAGCCATTGGCCGTTTTTCAGCAGAAGGCATACCGTGTCACCGTGACATTCGATTTTGCGTAGGCTCTGCTTCAGAAGCGCGGCATCCAGCGCGTCCATTTTCGGATGTGTTTCAAAGACGCCGCGGAGACGGTGGGATTCATATTCCTCCGTTTTGACGCTCGCCAGCTTTAGGGACGCGACCTCCAAGGCTTTCTGCCGTGCGGCGTCCTCATCTACAGGCGGTGTATGCAGCAGCGTGTCCAGTTCCTGCTGGAGCTGCCGGATCTCTGCCGTGTCGCAGACGGCGGATGCCGCCATGCTGATCCGCAGAGGATCATCGATCAGATGATTCAATGCCGTGCATATTCTTTTCACTGCGCTGCCGGGGACTGCGCTGCCGCACAGCTTATAGAGCTCGGCCTGCGCGGGGAGCGGGGGAGATGCTGTGCAGTTCTGCTTTCTCCGCTCCCGCACGGCTTGAAGCTGCTCTGCGGATATGATCGGGGGATAGAGATCCGCTCCAACATAGCGGCTGTCCTCCAGAATACGGGCTACCATATTTTTGTTCCAGGACTTGCCGGTGTGATAGGGGAGCGCTTTCTGATTCAGCTCGTTTGCCAAGCACTGGAATGACGCGCCGGCGAGGTACCGTGTGTAGATGTACCGCACCGTTTCGGCCTCATTGGGAGAAGGGACGATGTCCCCAAGCTCCATGCGGTAGCCAAAGACCATTTTTCGCTTGCTTGCCATCGGTTTATTTTTTCCTTTCAATGTGTTCCGGAAGCTCCAGCCGGTTGATCAGGCGGAAGCGGATGGTGCTGTTATCCTGAATGGTGATCGTCTCAACCAATTCGCTGAACAGTGCCTCATCGAAGGTCATCAGCAGATCCGGCCCATCTTCCAGAATGTCCAGAAGCTCCTGTGTGCGTTGAACTGTCTGATCGTCTTCGGAGCGGAGAATACGGGATTTTTTCAGCCTTGCCTCGCGGCGCTGCTCAGCCAGTTGATTGCTTTGGAATATAAAAATATCAGGATCGACCACGGCCTGCTGCTTGAGCTGGGCCAATAATCGTTCCTGACACGCAATGTCCGCTATTTGCTTATTGAGTTCTACAATATCCTCGCTCCAAAGCAGCTTGCCGTTTTTGGCTGCCTGGAGATCCTGAATGAGCCGGGTCAGAACCTGATCGCCATGATGCTTGAGCGTGAAATATATCCGAAGGAATGCTTCTGTGATCTCCGTTTCGGGGATCTGCATGGTTGGGCAGCTCCCGGAATTTTTATTATGTGTCTGGCAGATCCAGTAGGCGGTGCCGCGGGTTTTCTTTCGCTTACAGAATGCGCCGCAATGTCCGCATACGATCTTCCGTGAAAGGGGATGGGGGGCGGCACGAGGGGGAATGACGGCGCTTTTTCGCGATAGAAGCTGCTGCGCCTTATCAAACACCGTGCGGCTGACGATGGGAGGATGACTTCCTTCGATAAAATATTGGACTCTCTCACCCTTATTCTCTATTTTCCGGTGGGGGAGAGTGAGTGTGGTGTAAGTTTTCCCCAGCAGGGAGTCCCCGACATATTTTTCATTTCGCAGAATGTATTGGATGCTGCGAACCTGCCAGAAGGGGGTGTTTTGCTTGGTGGGGATGCCCAGCGCCGTGATCTCCTTTGCAATATCCTCCATGCTGATGCCAGAGAGATAGCGGTCGAAGATCTGGCGGATGATGACGGCTTCTTCCTCAATGACCTCAAGCCGATTTTCAACCAGCCGGTAGCCGTAGGGGGCGCAGTGGGTGGAGAAGGCGCCGCGCTGCATCCGCATCTGGTAGCTGTGGCGCATCCGCTCAGAGATCGCTTCACTTTCCTTTTGGGCCAGAGCAGAGAAGACTGCTGTGAGTGTTTCGCCGGTGGCCTGCGCGGTGTCGATGTTTTGCTCCTCAAAGTAGACGCTGATGTCGAGAGACTTCAGCTCCCGTACAGCCGCCAGACTTTCCTTGGTGTTCCGGGCGAAGCGGGAGATGGATTTAACGAGGATGCGGTCGATTTTTCCACTGCGGCAATCTTCCATCATCCGTTGGAAGTCCTCCCGCTTTTCAGTGGAGGTGCCGGTGATGCCCTTGTCTGCATAGACATCTACAAACGTCCAATTCGGATCGCTGTTGATGAGCTTTGCGAAGTAAGCGGTTTGGGCGGCGTAGGAGTGGAGCTGGTCACTGGAGTCCGAACTGACGCGGGCATATGCCGCTACCCGGAGGGGGCGCGCGTGGTCCTGATCGGCGGCAGGGATGATGATACGACGCGGTGCGGACTTCAGCGCAAGAGAGCCGATGCTTTTTTCACGGTTGTTCATTCCTTTGCCACCTCCTTTGTCAGCAACACACAATACCATATAACATCCGCAATAGCTATCCTAAAAGCGAAGAAATTAAAGAGAAATAATGATGTCCGCGCCAAGCTGTACCCTCAGCCGCGCGGCGATTTTTTTGGCTTCACTGCCGCTGACGA
>ERZ833963.1084-NODE-1084-length-35187-cov-34.834083_pt1 | contig 35187 bp, 37 predicted proteins | sample MGYA00519693_ERZ833963 | MGnify/ENA primary metagenome ERZ833963 (study PRJEB31850, sample SAMEA3708748) | human gut metagenome | biome: human gut; feature: human-associated habitat; material: faeces | place: China | collected 2014 ...
CCGTCAAGCAGGTGGACGAGACCGCCGAGGCCGAGATGGGCAAGCTGACCGGCGGCATGAACATTCCGGGTCTCTGATCCGGCTGGAGGGAAGAACATGGGCTACAATGCTGCCCCGCTGGAAAAGCTGATCGAAGAGTTCGGCAAGTTTCCGGGCATCGGGCGCAAAGGCGCGACCCGCATGGCCTATCAGGTGTTGAGCATGTCCGATGAGGACGCGGCGGCCCTGGCTTCGGCCATCCAGAACGCGCACACCAAGCTCCACCGCTGCCGCATCTGCCAGAACTACACCGAGGCCGAGATCTGCCCCATCTGCGCCAGCGCCAAGCGGGACACGTCGGTCATCTGCGTGGTGGAAACGCCGCGGGATGTGCAGGCGTTTGAGCGCACCCGGGAGTACCACGGCCTGTATCATGTGCTGCACGGCCTGATCAGCCCCATGGACGGCATCGGGGCCGAGCAGCTCAGTGTGAAGGAACTGCTGGCCCGTCTGGGTGACGGCAAGGTCAAGGAAGTGATCATGGCCATGAACCCCACCGTAGAGGGGGAGGCAACCGCCATGTATCTGGCCAAGCTCATCAAGCCGCTGGGCATCAAGACCACCCGTCTGGCCTACGGTCTGCCGGTGGGTGCAAGCCTGGAGTATACCGACGAGACCACCCTTTACCGTGCGCTTTCCGGCCGCGGAGAACTGTAAACCGCCTTAAGTGAACAGAGAACGCCCCGTCTGTCAGACTGCAATATCTGGCAGATGGGGCGTTTTTGCGTACAGAAAAAACTGGATGCTTTCGCAAACCTCTACGGGGGTGAAATATCTGGCAAAATTCTATTTATAACGTTATTTCGTAAAAACCGGAACTTTGCCAGATAACACTACCCCAGTAGACATTCCGGATAGTTGGGACTGGGACCCGCGCGCTCAGCAACAGCCCACTGGGCTGATTGCTGCCCCTGCTGCGCAGGGGCGTGCTGTTTGCCTCCTCATCGCCGGGACCACAAAAACAAGAACTCCCCCACCGCAGCGCGGCAGGGGAGTTCTGTTTTTGGTGGAGGCGATGGGAGTCGAACAGGTAGAGTTATTTTGCGCGCTGAAAAGACAATGCGCAAAATGACGAAACGACGAATAATACTGCACAACAAGTTGAGCGGGGAAACAAGTGAAAGTTGGAGCGCACAAGAAAAAGTGTAACCAAAAGTGTAACCAAAACAGGGAAATCAGCCGGTTGTGCTGTCGGGGGCGGTGCCGACGGCTTTGCGGAAGGCGGCGGTGGTGGCGACAGCCAGATCCTCGCGCTGGCCCTGAAGCTCGTGGCAGTAGACCCCGGCGGTGTCCATGTTTTTGCTGTGGCCGACCAGCATCTTGAGCTGGCTGTCGGTGAGCAGGCCGCTCTCGACACTGACAAAGGTGTGGCGCATCTCATAGAGAGAGACAGGCGGGTCAATGCCGTTGTCGTGCTGATACTTGCGCCAGCGCTTGGAAAGCGTGTCCTGATCCGGGAGCTGGAACAAGGGCGTGTTGTAGTTGAGGCGGACGCCGCTGGACTTGAGCAGCTGCACCTGTGCGGTGTAGGCTTCGCGGGCCTCGGCGCTCATGTCAAAGGAGCGAATGGCGTTCTCGTTTTTGCCGGTGGTCTGCTCATCAAAAACGTTGATGCTGCGGCGGAGGTTAACGGTGTTGCCTTTGATGTCACCGTACCACAGGCCGACGAGCTCACCGGGGCGAAGGCCGGTAGTGACCGCAAAGCGGTAGGCGTAAATATACTCGTCAAAAACACAGCGCTTGTAGTACAGGCGGGTGCTCACGCTGAACAGTACCTGCAGTGCAGCGGGCTGCAGAATGCTTCGTTCCCCGGTGCGGGCATTTTTGGGAATGGCGAGGTCTTCCGGATTCAGGGCGGTGTACTTATTATGGCGGCACCACTTGACAAAGCGGGTCTCGGTGGCGCGGATCGTCATAAGGGTCTTACGGCTCAGAGGTTCGGTGCTTGTCTGACGCGGTTTATAGTCTTTGCGCAGGCAGCGCTTTTTAAAGGACAGGTTGATGCACTTTTGCAGATCGCCCTCGGTGAGCTCGTCGATGCGCAGCTCCCCGATGACCGGCAGAATGTAGTTGGCTCCATACCGGGTGCACTGATCAAGATAGGAGGTGCCGCAGGTGAGAGAAATATCCTCCAGCCACTCGGCATACAGGGCAGAGATTTTTTTGCGGCCGTCGTGGATGTTGTCATCAAGCCAGGCGTCGGCCTTGGCGTTGGCTTCGCGCTGGCCGGTGCGGCCGGGCGTGCCGCTGTAGAAGCGCTTTCGCTGGCCGTTTTTCTGCACGGAGACGCACCAGCGGTTTTCTTTTTCGATCCAGACAGCGGTGTTTGTACGCTTTTTCATGCTTTGCACACCTCCAAGTATACAGGTTGCGCGTCTGCCTAAAGCGTGCTACAATACAAGGGCAGGCGCGAGTGGAATTCGTATTTTACTCCTTGTTACAGCCCGGCGGTGCATCGTACCACTGCCGGACACTCTTTTTTTGACGGGTTGCGCGAAACTCCAAAACAGCTTATACTACAAACGGAGCGACGGGTGAAGCCCCGTGCTCTGCATGATACCTCCTACTTTTCTTTTGGGCAGATTTGACGGTTGGCAGAGGCCCCCTCAGCTGGGAACAGCTGAGGGGGCCTTGTGCTACACATGGGCCAATTTAGAAGGAATGTGCCAGAATATGGATTACTTCTTCTTTGACAAGCCCGTCAATAAACTTTCCGTTTTTGTACACAGAGGTTGAGTCAGTATAAGTGATATCACGCAAATTCGCATCACGAGTTCCTCTGCCGTCGTCGTACAAAGCATAGAGATCGAGAATTTCGTTTTTCATTTCGTCAGTGAGAGAAAAATCAAGCGTTGTATAGGTTCCGTTGATCCGGACTTTGATTTCCTCGTCACGGTGCTTTACAAAATCGTTCATAAAGCCGACAGTCTCCCGTTTCAGAACAAAATATATGTTCTCCCAATAAGCATTATCGCCAAGCGGAACAAGACTTGTTGCACAGTTTGTGAAATTATACCGGTTGTCTCCGATTTTGATTATAATGCTGGTCATGCCGATCGGAGCAGTTTCCAAGCAATTAAAGTTAAACCGGTAATAATCGAAAGAATCATTGAGGCAGATCGTTGGATCTACGGTCAAAAGGGCACCATTGTCGAAGGTAACGGAAGAATTATAAGCGTCTCCAGTGAGAGATGCTGTTACGTTGCCGGTCATTTCGTCGAAGTAGGAAATAGAAACGTTCTCCCGGCCGCTTAAGACTGACGTGTTAAACTTAGACGTGGCAAACGCCGAAAGCGGAACAGCCACCAGCAACAAAGCCGCGAGAGCAAGTGATACGAGACGCTTTTTCATTTCGGATTCCTCCATTTTATCAAAGCCGCCGTTTGGCGGCTTTATTTTTTACGCTTCTTTTGCAGCCACGCAAGGCGTGCTGTCTTTTTTATAGTAACCAGTGCGGTTCAAATCTTCGACGTAGCCGATGACCTTACTCTGGCCCTCCTCGTTGAGCTGGTCAAAAGACGTGAGCAGGGCGGACTGCGCGGGGGTAAGATGAACAGAATCGGAAACGGGCGGCGAGAAACTATCCTGATACAGGAAGTTTGGCTCTACATGGAGAACATCAAAAATCTGCACAAGGACATCCCACTTGGGACAGCTGACACCGTTTTCATAGTTGCCGACGGCACTTTTTGTGATGCCGAGTTTTTCGGCCAGTTCGAGCTGCGTAAGCCCGGTCTGCTCACGCGCCTGACGGAGACGGCTGGCAAAGGACATGGGAAACACCTCCTGAAAAATATCGTTCTGAGGTCAGTATATATGTGCCGTCTTGAAAAGTCAAGATAAAAGTACAAGAAATTTGGTCAAAACCTCTTGACGGGACAAGAATCCTGTGCTATTTTAAAGATGTCCAAGAAACTTGTACCTGAAAGGAGCGTATGAAATGAGCGCAACGGACATGATCTACAAGATCATTGATGAAAAGTGTTTGAAGCAATCGGCAGTGGCAAGAGCTGCAGGGTATGACCCGAAAAAGTTCAACGCACTGCTGCGCGGGCGTAAGCGACTGACGTCGGATGACGTTGTGCCGATTTGCAGGGCACTGGGCGTAACGCCGAATGAGCTGTTTGGCATTGATGCTGACCACACCCCGGAAAAGAGCGCATGAACCGCAGGATGTTGTGGGCACTGCTGATCGAAGCCATCGGGACAGTGGTGTTTAACGTAGGATGGTGGATGGACTGGCCGCCAATGGTGCTTTTTGGCGTACTGCTGGCAGTTACCGGGCTGGACCTGTGGGATGAAAAATAAGGAGGAAAACAAGATGAAGTACAACACGCTGCGGATCATCCGCCAGCTGATGGAGCACGAGCTGGTAGTGGCAGAACAGCAGATTGACCTGCTGAACGAGGAACTGAAGCGGCTGGACCCGGACGGGCTGCTGCCGGAGACCGACGCCCGGGTGAGGGTGCGGAAAGCTGCAAGGGACCGGAGATACGAGATGGAATGTGCGCTGAAGGACTTTGACGCACAGGACTGGAAGTAAGGAGGACAAGGACATGAATGCAGAGGCAAGAGAGGACTTGCGGCAGATGCTGCTGGAGCAGCTAGACGTAGAGCGGAGCGAGTACGATGGGGCCCAGGATGCCCTGAGGGCTATGGACCCGGACAAGGTGATGGACGAAGGCTATGTGCAGGTGGCGAACCGCAACCGGGCCGCAGAGCGGATCCAGAAGCTGAAGAATGCCATGGCGGAGCTGGAGTACCTGCACCAGGCCAAGGAGACGTCCCCGGAGGAGCTGACCCAGGAGCTGGCCTTTCTGGACAGCACCAGGTGCCTGTTGGAGGCCGGGGCCAACATGGCCAACGAGGGCAAGAGGTTGTGCCGGAAGCTCCGGGCGGAGCTGGACCGGGAGGACAGCGACGCCGAGTGTGTGGCCCTGGAAGTGGAGAAGATGATGGACCGCTTGAACTGCATCATGAACATGGTGCTGGAACAGGAGGGGGTGTTGGAAATATGACCGCTCGGTACATGATCTACCTGCCAGCGGATGCCCCGGGCCGCCTGATCCGGTGCAACGACGGTGTGCGAGACCATCTGCGAGGAGTTTGGGATTGATATGGAGGATGGCATATGGAACGACTGACATCCCCCCGGTGCAGCGGCATCAAGGAGGGGTATTGGAGCACTGCCAAAAAGGACGAGCTGGTGCAGCGTCTGGGCCAGTACGAGGACACGGGCCTTACCCCGGAGGAGGTGCGGCAACTGAGCCGCAAGGACAACCGGTTCCAGACCTTTAACCCGGACTAAGGAGGCGAAGAGGATGACCGACCGAAACAATGCCCCGGCGGGGCGGCTGGTGCCGGAGGTGAGAGTGCCGACGGAAAAGGAGCTGCGGGAGCAGAACCACCCGGAAAGGGACGGCAAACCGATGCTGCTGAGCAGCAAGTGGATGGTGGAGGCCGCAGGTGCGATGTGCGACGAGCTGATCACGACGTGCAAGCAGCTGATGGACCGGTTGGACAAAGAGGACAGCGACTGTGTGTATATGGCGCAGGATGCGCGGTGCGCGGCCGAACGGCTGCAGCGGGTGCTGCAGACCATCACAGAGCAGGAGGAGTGACGGATGCGGGAAGCGAAGATCCGGGGGACCTTTATGCAGATCCCATACTGGAGGCTGCGGGCGCGGTTCCGGGCAGAGGGATTCCGGGACAAGGAAGTGGCGGCGGGCATCGGGATGTCGCCGTATGCGATTTCCGGCCGACTGAACGGCAGCCAGCGATGGCACAGCGATGAGATCGAGGCGGTGTGTGAGCTGCTGGAGATCGGGCAGGAAGAGATCGGGGAGCTGTTCTTCCCGGAGGTAGAGCAAAACAAAAAGCCCGCCGGTGCTGAGAACACCGGCGGGCTCCGAGTGAAAGCGATCTGACAAGAGCCGCTATCACCAGAAGTATAACGCAAACGGAGGTATTTTGCAATGAAAATCAAATCGACAGTATGGCACTGGATGGCGGCTGGGAGCCTTTGCGCCGGACTGCTGTGCGGCATGGGGCTGGAGGGCAACGCCCAGGTGGGTGCACCCATCACGGACGGGCAGTTTGTGACGGCCATGGTGCTGGTGCTGGCGGCAGGGCTCTTCATGCGGCTGGGCTTTGCGGCCCAGGAGCAGGAGGAAAAGGCCGGACACCGGGCGCACCGGCAGCCGGAGAACACCGTGAAAGCCGGAAAGCGGAAGGTGGGGTGAGCAGGATGCGTTACCGTGTGCACATTGAGATGAGCCGGGACGGCTACCCGCTGCGGCTGCAGACGGCCTTGCTGGTGGGCGGCAGCAGCCAGGGCGTGGCCAAAGCCAGAGCGCTGGAGCTGGCACGGGAGCAGCACCCGGAGTGCGACGACTTCCGGGTGTACCATGTGGAGGAGCTTGGCAAATGCAAAAAGACACTGTAAAGACGTCGGTGGTGACACTGCTGGCAGCCGTGCACTATCACAAAGAAGAAATCGTACGGGACACGCGGGACGCGCTGAAAGCGGTAGAGGAGCTGCCCGGCGGGGAGCAGGAAGCTGCCGTGAAGGGCCTGTGCGAAAAGCTGGAAGAGGCAAAAGCACTGGTGTTTGCCTGGGCGAACGACCACGGGGAACCGTGAAGAGAAAAGGAGCAGAGCATGGAAGGAAATATCGAGATCACCATAAAGACGGTGCCCGGCGGGCGCGTGCTGACCAACGTCAATGGCAAAAAATGCAGCGAGAAAGATGTTTTGGAGGTGCTGACGGCGAGCTTTTGCGCGACGGTAGCAGACTGCATGAAGAAGGTGCCGCAGCGGATGCGCCGGCAGCGCTGCAAGGAGTTTGGGCAGATGATGGAGAATATGCTGCTGGCTATGATGAACGGCGGGGCGCGTGTGGCACAGCGGTTTGAAGGCCGGGATGCGGAGTTTATCAAGGAGCTGATGAAGCGGCAGGGAGAGGTACAGGACCAATGACACGGGAGGAGTACGAGCAGAAGCTGGACGCGGCGCTGGAAGAGCTGGACTGGCACGACCCGCGCAGCAGGGAGAGCGACGCACACAAGGTGCTGGAGGCTGCCTCGGTGGACAAGAGCCTGAGCCTGGACGAGTGGATGCAGCTGTATGAGAGATACCGGAAGGCGGTGAAAAAGCTGTGAGCAAAAGCAAGTTGAGCCTGGAGGACAGCATCACGCTGGCGCAGAACAACGCCATTGATTTTACCCACGCATGCGTGACCATTGCCCTGAACGAAAAATTTGGCATTGGCAAAGAACGGCAGAAAAAAGTGAACGCGGTGCGGGACGAAGTGAACGGCAAGGTGCTGGAGATTATGACGAGACCGGCAAGCCGGAAGCACGAGCCGCTGCGGAAAGCGGAAGCCTGGATGCACAGCCAGCTGCCGGAGGGCACGGTGTGGGAGCTGCACATCCCGATGGCCAAAGGCCGGGCAAGATCGCACAAAGAGTGGAAGATGCAGGGAGCCGTGGACAGCGCGGCCACGCTGGAGTGGCGGGTGTGCGCCATTGCCTGTGCCCAGGTGCTGGGGTTTGGTGCGGAGCGGCTGAACCGCCTGCACGAAGAAGTGCTGGCGAATTACCGGCAGCTGAACCAGTGGGTGCTGGAGGAAGGTGTGGACGTGGCCATGGAGTGGTTCCGGCGGTCGTGCACCAGCGCGTACAAGACTGACGTAGAGGTGCTGGACCGGCCGGATCAGAAAGAGATCTGGGGCTACCGGATGCATGAGGAGCAGGCCATGCGGGAGATGCGCACCCGGCAGGTGCGGAACGAGGTGCGACGGATGTGCGCGCCGAAAGCGCTGCCGCTGGCACCGGCCGAGGTGGAAAAGCGCATCCAGACCGCGCTGCAGTACGGCACACCGGACAGCTGGCAAAGGAGACGGACGAGATGACACTGACGGAAGCAATGCAGTACCGGGGCCTGACGGCGTGGAAGCTGGCGGAGCGGACGGGTGTGAAAACGCAGACGGCGAAGAAGTGGACGGAGCCCGGCGGGACACGGAAAATCACGGTGGAGCGGCTGCGGCAGATCACGGAGATCCTGGACGGCGGGGCGCTGATCACCGAGGACGGCGTGGAATTTGAGTTGTACGGAGGAAAAGTATGAGCAAGGACAAGAGAAAGATCACGCGCAAGCGGTTTTGCAGGCTGCTGGCAGTAAAAACCGGCTTGCAGGTGCAGGAGATACGGGACGTGGTGCGGCGGGCGATGGTGCAACCGGCACTGCGGGAGCAGGAGCGGCAGCAGACCGAGAAGCACCGGAAGGAGAACACCGCGTGAAGTACCTGTACAGCGTGTATGACGCAAAGACCGGGGAGCTGGCCTACAAAGGCAAGGCGGGACAGCTGGTAGCGGATGGCGTTTTTACACGGAGCGATGACGTGAGCCGCCTGTGGGCCAAGCAGCACCTGAAGGGCATCCGGGCCAGGAAGTGGAAGGTGGAGCGGGAAGAGATCCGGCCGGTGGCGAAAAAGATAGCGCCGCCCGGCGGGACGACCCGGAAGGTGTGGGTGTACCGGATGACGGACGCCGACGGCCGGGTGGTGTGCGAAGGCACCGCGGTGGAGCTGGTGGAAAAAGGCTTTTTTATCCGGGCAGAGGACGCACCGAATGCCCACCGGGCCGGGCACAATAAGCGCCTGGGCGTGACATGCGTGGAGCGCCGGAAAGAGGAGCGGCCCATCCGGATCCCGAAAGGAGCGGACCGGAAGAAGCGGGAAAACTTTTCGGGCCTGAAGAACGTGAGCGCGAAAGAGCCGGAAAAGACGGAGATGGACGCGCTGCAGGAAGATGTACATGCGCTGTGCCGCTACAATGCGGCGGCACGGAAATGGGGCCGCAAAGAGCTGAGCTACGGCTACTGGGCGGCGGCCGGGAAACCGGAGGTGCCGGTATGACCGAGTGGTGCTGCAAGCCGGACTGCCCAGGGAGATCCCCGGCGTGCCATGACCAGTGCGAAAAGTACCGGGAGTGGAAAGGACGGCTGAAAACCGAGAAGGAGTACACCAAAAACGCAATCTACCGGGACAAGGTGAACCGGGGCGATTACGAAAAAGAAGGCTGGATGGCCCACAAGGGACAGCGGAGCAGAAGAAGAAAATGAACAGGAAAAGCCCTCCGGCAATTACGCCGGAGGGCTTTGGCGACGGGACGGGCATAAAGTTTGCCGGGTGCTGCCAGACGCTGGCGGCAGGCGGGAGCCTTTATCAAAGTATATAATATACCTTTTATTTTTATAAGCGTCCGGGCGGGCGCTTGAGGGAGCTTGTATACCCGTTATTTCTACGACGGTGAGGACCGGGAAAAGAAAAGGACAAGGGCGCTGCCCGAAAGAAGAGGTGAGCCATGAAGAGCTGGATCCGGGAGAAAAAGTACGAGTGCGGAGAGTACAGGACCGTGGGCATCTATGCGGTGACGGATCAGGAGCACCGGCAGCGGGGCAGGAAGCACAAGGAGAGCAGCCGGGGCCAGAAGGCACGCAATAAAAACGCCAGCATGCGCAGATACCAGCGCAAGGTGCTGGCGAACTTTGACAAGGACGGATTTTATGTGACCGGGACCTACGAGGATGCATACCGGCCGGAGAGCTTTGAGGACTGCGTGCAGGACGTGCGGAACTATGTGCGGCGGGTAAAGGCGGCGGTGATCCGGCGGTTCGGGGAGCAGAGAGCCAGGCAGCTGAAGCTGAGCCTGCACGCAGTGCGGAACGGAGAGAAAGGAAAGCTGCACATGCACGGCTTTGCCGAGTGCAAAGGCCTGACGGCGGCCGAGCGACGGGAATTCCGCCAGATGCTGGAAGAGCTGTGGCGGCGGCGGGTGCCGGGCACGGGCGAGTATGAGCCGCTGGGGACCTGCAACGCGGACCGGATCGACGTGAAAAAGATCCTGGGCATAGACGGGGATGGCAAAAACGGCACGGTAGGGTACATCTACGGCCACAGTGAGCGCCGGTGCGTGGAGACGCGGAACCTGACGCTGCCGGAAGTGCTGCGGGCAGCCGACACCAAGTGGAGCCGGAGACAGCTGCGGCAGGGGTGCAGCGAGCACGCCGAGGATGCAGCCTGGTGGGAGCAGCGCTTCCCGGGCTGGGAGGTGGTGCAGGTGATGGTCTACGACCCGCAGCAGCTGTACGAGACCGACCGACCACGGCCAGACGGCTGGGAGAGCACCGACCCGCAGGCGTATCTGATCCTGCGGAGGCGGGAGTTTGCGAAAGTTCGCACCTGACAGATAAAAAAATTTAATTATATTTACATATTGCGCGCGAAACGCGGAAAAACGCTGAATTTGCGCGCAAATCAGCGCAAAAGCGCGCGGAAAGGCGGGGCACGGGTGACAAAACAGCAGAAAAAGGACGTGCGGAAAGGACTGCGGCGATATGGCAGGGCGATGGAAGCGGCCGAAGGCACCCCGGACGAGCTGACGCAGGCCTGGGGCCGGGTGATCGGGCAGGCGCTGGACTACTATGCCGAGGCGGACCCGGTGTGCGCGGGGATCCTTGTGCGGCGGTACATGGCCGGAGAAAAGGAGTGGGACGTGGTGGAGGCACTGCACATCGGGCGGACGACCTACTACCGCAAGGAGCTGGAGGCGTTGAGCACGGTGGGACTTTTTGCCGCACGGGAGGGGCTGGTGTAGCCATGCCCATACAAGAACATGGGACAGGCTGGGTGCGATGCATCCGGCCTGTTTGTGCTGCAACGTAGCAAACCGCGTGTTGAAAAGTGCGCGGTTTTTTATTGCGGACCCGGACGGTAGACTGGGAGCCAAAGCACGGAGGGAGGACCGGGGATGGCAAAGCGGAGATACTGCAAAAACACCGTGCCCGGGAAGCAGGGCCGGGGCAAAAAGTACCCGGCGGCTGTACGTGCCGAAGTGGTGATGGCCATGATCGGCTCCAACTCCATCTGCGCAGTGGCGCGCAGGTACGGCGTGCCGGAGAGCACAATCCGCAGCTGGATGGCCGAGGAGGCCGGAAAGCCGGACGGAGTATTTGCAGCAGCGCGGGCCGAGGCGGCGCGGGAGATCGCGGCGCGGGCGGCTGTGGGCGCAAAGGCCCAGGTGAGCTACCTGCAGCAGCGGGTGGCCGAGAACCAGAGGGCGGCCGAGGTGCGGGAAAAGCTGCACCGGAGGCTGGACGAGGACGCCAAAGCGCGGCAGTACGACATCGGGGTGCAGCTCAAGAGCGAGGACGAGACGCTGCAGGACACAATGGAGACCGGCCTTGTGGCATACGGAGCGCCGGGCAGCTACGACCGGCAGCTGAGCGACGAGGAACGGAAAGAGCTGGAAAAGCAGCTGGAGCGATACGACAGCCGGGTGATGACCGACCGGGACGCGGCGAACGTCGCGGCGGTGCTGCTCACGGCGGCGGGGGATGCGGCTGCGCTGGTGCCCCAGGACACCACAGACCGGGACAGCGGACAGAGCGCCCCGGCGGTGCTGGTGGAACCGAAGAGCAGCGAGGCAGAGACCGAGGTGGTACTGGACGGAACAGTTTAAAGGCAGACCCATCGTATGGCGGCCGCAGCCGAGACAGGCGGCCTTTATGGCCCGCAGCGAGGACGAGGCACTGTACGGCGGCGCGGCGGGCGGCGGGAAGAGCGACGCGCTGGTGATCGAGGCGCTGCGGCAGGTGGAGATCCCACACTACCGGGCACTGATCCTGCGCAAGACCTACCCGCAGCTGAGTGAGCTGATCGACAAGACCATGCGCTATTACAGGCCGGTGTTCCCGAAAGCAAAATACAACAGCTCCAGCCACACATGGACCTTCCCCAGCGGGGCAAAGATCACCTTTGGCAGCATGTTCCGGGCACAGGACAAATACAACTATCAGGGCAAAGCCTTTGATTTTATCGGGGTGGACGAGCTGACCCACTTTACCTGGGAAGAGTACAGCTATGTGATGAGCCGCAACCGCCCCACCGGGCCGGGCACGCAGGTGTACATCCGGGCCACGGCAAACCCCGGCGGCATCGGGCACGGATGGGTGAAGGCGCGGTTCATCACACCGGCACCGCCGGGCACCCGGATGGTGCAGCTGGTGGACGTGAAGAAGCCGGACGGTACCTGCGAAAAGCTGCGGCGCACCCGCATTTTTATCCCCAGCACGGTGTTCGACAACAAAAAGCTGCTGGAAAACGACCCAGGCTACCTGGGCACGCTGGCCAGTTTGCCGGAGGCGGACAGGAATGCGCTGCTATACGGAGACTGGGACAGCTTTTCCGGCCAGGTGTTCACCGAGTGGCGCAATGACCCGGCACACTACGAGGACCAGAGATGGACCCACGTCATCAAGCCGTTCCGCATCCCGGCGCACTGGAAGATCTGGCGCGGGTACGACTTTGGCTATGCAAAGCCGTTTTCGGTGGGATGGTACGCGGCGGACGAAGAGGGCAGGCTGTACCGCATCAAGGAGCTGTACGGCTGCACCGGGACGCCCAACGAGGGCACGAAAGTCAACCCGGTGGAGCAGGCGCGGATGATCAAAGAGGCGGAGGAAAACGACCCGATGCTGCGGGGCCGACACATCCAGGGCGTGGCAGACCCGGCAATCTTCAACGAGAGCCAGGGCGAGAGCATTGCCGCCATGCAGGAAAAGCACCCGAACTATATTTTCTGGGCACCGGGCGACCACACCCGGCTGGCGGGCAAGATGCAGTTCCACTACCGGCTGGCCTTTGATGCGGAGGGCCGGCCGATGTTCCAGGTGTTTGACACCTGCAGACACTTCATCCGCACCATCCCGAACCTGGTATATGACGAGAGCAACGTGGAGGACATTGACACCACACAGGAGGATCACATCTACGACGAGTGCCGGTATGTGCTGATGGAGAACCCCATCAGCCCGCGCAAGACCGAGCAGGTGCCGGTGCTGCAGGATGACCCGCTGGACATGGACGTGCGCAAGAGCCCCACGCGGGTGATGAGAGTGTAAGCCGGAAAGGAGAATGGCATGGCGAAAAAGAACGACCTGGCGCAGCAGCCGGGCGGCGGGATGCCGCAGGACGAAAACCGCATGATGCAGGCGGCACAGCTGGCTGCCATGATGGCGCAGGGGATGCAGCAGACGCGGCAGCCTGAGCCGCGGCAGGAAGCAGAAGCTGCACCGGGCGCCGGGAGCGCTGCAGGGCAGCAGATCAGTGCGGGAGAACCGGCGGCAGGCAGGACGGAGAACCCCATGGTGCAGATGCTGCAGAGCCTGACAGGGCAGCCGGGCGGGCAGACGGGACAGCCGGAAGGAACGTACTTTACGGCAGCGGCGGAACCGGCCATCGGCGAGGATGAGGTACGGCGCGCCAATGACCTGCTGCAGAAGTACAAGGCAGGCAAGGCCGCACTGGACAGGCGGATCGTGGACAACGAGCTGTGGTTCCGGATGGGGCACTGGAAGAACTACAAAAACAAGATGATGGAAGACAAACCGAAGCCTTCCAGCGGGTGGCTGTTCAACAGCATTGCCAACAAGCACGCCGATGCCATGGACAATTACCCGGAACCGAACGTGCTGCCGAGGGCAGCGGATGACGAGCAGACGGCAAAGGTGCTCTCAAAGATCCTGCCCACGGTGCTGGAGCAGTGCGACTACGAGACAGCCTACAGCGACACCTGGTGGCGCAAGCTCAAGACCGGCACCGGCGTGAAGGGCGTGTTCTGGGATCCGATGCTGCGAGGGGGCCTGGGCGACATCAGCATCCGGAGCGTGAATGTGCTGATGCTGTACTGGGAGCCGGGCGTGGAGGACATCCAGGACAGCCCGAACCTGTTCAGCCTGAGCCTGGCGAACAACGACCGGTTGGAGGGGCAGTACCCGCAGCTGAAGGGGCATACCGGAAGCAGCCTGGACGTGGCAAAGTACATCCATGACGACAGCGTGGACACCAGCGACAAGAGCGTGGTGGTGGACTGGTACTACAAAAAGGCCCTGCCCGGCGGGCAGACGGTGCTGCACTACTGCAAGTTCTGCAACGGGGTGGTGCTGTATGCCAGTGAGAACGACCCGGCAATGGCAGACCGGGGCTTTTACGACCACGGGAAATACCCCTTTGTGTTCGACCCGCTGTTCCGGGAAGAGGACAGCCCGGCGGGCTTTGGGTACATCGACGTAATGAAGGACACCCAGACCGCCATTGACGAGATGAACCACGCCATGGACGAGAACGTGAAGCTGGCCGCAAAACAGCGGTATGTGCTGAGCGACACGGCAGGCGTGAACGAGGAAGAGCTGGCGGACTTTGGCCGCGACATCGTGCATGTGGCGGGGAGGCTGAGTGATGACAGCTTCCGGCCGCTGCAGGTGAGTGGGCTGCAGGGCAACCTGATCACCTACCGGGATGACCGGGTGAGCGAACTGAAGGAGATATCCGGCAACCGGGACGTGAGCCAGGGCGGAACCACCAGCGGCCTTACGGCAGCCAGCGCTATCGCGGCGCTGCAGGAGGCCGGAAGCAAGCTGAGCCGGGATATGCTGAAGAGCGCATACCGGGCCTTTGCAAAAGAGTGCTACCTGGTGATCGAGCTGATGCGGCAGTTTTACGACGAGCAGCGGGTGTACCGCATCACCGGCGAAAGCGGCGGCACGGAGTATGTGCCTTTTAGCAACGCGGCACTGCAGGCGCAGCCCGGCGGCATGGTGGGCGGTGTGCAGCTGGGCGACCACGAGCCGGTGTTTGACATCACGGTGACGGCGGCAAAGAAGAGCACCTTCAGCCGCCTTAGCCAGAACGAGACGGCGAAGGAGTGCTACCAGCTGGGGTTCTTTGCGCCGGCGAACGCGGACGCGGCCATGGCGGCGCTGGACATGATGGACTTTGAAGGCATTGAGAAGGTGCGGGAGCGGGTGAGCCAGAACGGAACGCTGTACCAGCAATTGCAGCAGATGGCCCAGCAGCTGCAGAAGATGGCCGCCATCATCGACAGCCAGAACGGGACGAACGTTGCCGCAGCGGCAAGTGCAGCCGGACAGGCGGCGGGTGCTGCGGGCGGCGGGAGCGGTGGCAGCACAGGCGCAAAGACCAGAACCAACAGCTTGGGCGGTGCTGTGGGAGGCAGCGACAACAGCCTTTCCACGCAGGCAGCCCGGCGGGCGATGGACGTGAACAACCCGAACAAGTAAAGGAAAAAGAACATGGAACTGTACGAGACCATTGAGGGCATGACCAGCACCGACTACCGGGAACGCTTCAAAGCGGAGTACCGGCAAACGAAGATCCGGTACGAGAAACTGAAGGACTTTTGCAACCGGATCGAGGCAGCAGCGAGGACCGGCACGGAACCGCCGGAACACCGCTGCCCGCTTGACCTGCTGCGGGAGCAGCAGAAATACATGGGGCTGTACCTGAAAATGATGGAGATCCGGGCAGTGATCGAAGAGGTTGCGCTGAAGGAGGAAAAGGCATGATCGAAGCAAGTGTGATGCGCACGGTATGGAACGACGGCAAGACCGGCTACGAGGTGAAGGCAAAGGGCCATGCGGGCGCGGGAAAGTACGGGCAGGACATTGTGTGCGCAGCGGTGAGCTGCCTGATGCAGACCCTTGCCAACGAGGTGGAGGAGGCTGCGCGGGCAGGCCTTGTGGCGCTGGGCGCTGTGGCACACGGTGAGGGCTGGATGCGCGTGGAGGTGACCCCGACCCAGGAGAGCTGCGACATGGTGGAAGCATGGGTGGAGCTGGTACAGGACGGACTGGACGCGCTGGCCGAGAGTTACCCGGAGAACGTGGAGCTGGTGGTGAACATGGTGTTTGCGGACGGCAAGGCACCGGACCCGGTACAGTTGCCGGACATGGTGGACGGAAAGATGAACCTGCAGCTGTTTGCAGAAGGCGGCGGAGACGGCGGTGCTGCTGGCGATGGGGCGGAAGCAGCCCCGGCGGTGCAGGCCCCGGAGCTGCGCCCCGCACAGGAGCGGCTGGCAAAGCGCAGCCGACCGGGCAGAGCGGTGAAGGCCGCACCGGCACCGTCCGCCGAAGGCGGCGCGGACGCCGGAACTCCCCCAAAGGAGGAGCCGAGTAAAGAGGAAGCACCCGGCGAAGAGAAGCCCGAGACGCAGCAGGGACAGCCCGAGCAGGAGCCAAAGCCGACGGACCCGGCAGAAAAGCGAAAGGCCTTTGGGCAACTGATGCAGAGCGAGTATGCGGCGGAGTTTGAAGAGGCACTGCAGCGGGCGTCGGAGATGGCCGTGAAGAACGTGCTGGACAACCCGGCGGTGAAGGGGCTGATGGACGCGCTGGGCGAGGCGTATGGCATCGACGTGCAGAGCGCGGACAACCTGGCTGCCCTGACCGAGGCCGTGAAGAACGGGAAGGTGAAGAACGACGAATACTATGAGACGCTGGCAGCGGAGCGCGGCATCAGCGTAAAGACCGCGCGGGAAATGGACCGGATGGAAAGCGAGCTGCAGCGGGCGAACGCCGAGAAGCAGCGGGCCGAACAGGTCCGGCAGGCGGCCGAGCACCAGCAGCGTGCGGCGGCCGTGCGGGCCCAGTGGGAAGCGGAAGCGGCCCGGCTGAAGGTGAAGTACCCGGCGTTTGAGCTGGACAAGGTGCTGAACAACCCCAGCGTGGCGGACATGATCCGGCGTGGCATCGGGCTGGAAGCGGCGTACCGGGCCGCCTACTTTGACCAGCTGATGGAGGCAAGCACGGCACGCACGGCCCAGCAGGTGGAGCAGGGCGTGACGGCGCGGATCCAGCAGAGGGCACAGCGGCCGGCCGAGAACGGGGCGCACCCCGGCGGCGCGGCCGAGATGAAGGTGGACGTGGCGCACATGACCGCCAAGCAGCGGGCCGAGCTGGCAAAGCGGGCACGGCGCGGCGAGCGCATCGTGCTGTGAGAGATTTCCCACGCAGAGGGCGTGAGAAGATAAAAAACCTTGAAGGAGGACAAACAGATGAGCAAAAAGAGACTGGATCTGCAGATGTTTGCGGATGCAAGCGCACAGCTGCAGAATACCACCGCATCCGGCGGCATGACCGCCGAGATGAAGACCTACTACGAAAAGACCCTGCTGGATCTGGCAGAGCCTGCGCTGGTGCATGACCAGTTCGGCGACAGCTACCCGATCCCGGCGAACAGCGGCAAAACCATTGAGTTCCGCAAATACGAGGCGCTGCCGAAGGCCACCACCCCGCTGACCGAAGGCGTGACCCCGGCGGGCCAGGCACTGACCGTGAGCGCCATTACGGCAGAGGTGCACCAGTACGGCGGATGGGCAGCCCTGACCGACATGCTGGACCTGACCGCCATCGACGACAACGTGGTGCAGGCAACAAAAGTACTGGGAAGCCAGGCAGGCCGTACCTTGGACACCATCGTGCGCGACATCCTGAACGGCGGCACGAACGTGATCTATGCGCCCAAGGTGGCGGACGGCGTGGAGACTGCCGTGACCAGCCGTGCGACCCTGGACAAGACTGCGCAGCTGACCGTGGACCTGATCGACCAGGCGGTGGCCATGCTGCAGACCCAGAACGCGGACCCCATCGGCGACAGCTATGTGGCCATCGTACACCCGCATACCAGCTACGACCTCCGCAAGGACCCGAACTGGATCGAGGCGCACAAGTACGCGGCCCCGGAAGAGATCTTCAACGGCGAGATCGGCAAGATCAACAACGTACGCTTCGTGGTGTCCAGCGAGGCGAAGATCTGGAAGGGCACCGGCTGCCCGAGCGGCCTGGCGGTGTACGGCACCCTGGTGCTGGGTTCCCACGCCTACGCCACCACCGAGCTGGAGGGCGGCGGCCTGCAGCACATCGTGAAGCAGCTGGGCTACGGCGATGACCCACTGAACCAGCGCGCGTCCGTGGGCTGGAAGGCCGTGAAGACCGCCGAGCGCCTGAGCGAGCAGTACATGGTGCGCATTGAGAGCTGCAGCGCACGCTACAGTGCAACGGCACTGGCAAACTAAGAAAATCAAGGAGGTACGACGATGGCAGTAAAAAAGACTGAGACGGCCGTGCAGGACACCGAGGCCGCAAAGAAGGACACCATGGACACTCTGGAGAAGGACACCGAGGTGATCCACCTGTTTAAAGACAGCCAGCGCTATAAGGCGCCTGTGTTTGTGGGCGTGAACGGCGAGACCTACCTGATCCAGCGCGGCGTGGACGTGGAGGTGCCGAAGGCGGTGGCCGAGGTGCTGCGCCACAGCGAAGAGATGGACAACGCGGCCATGGCCCGCATTGCCGAAGCAGAGGCGGCGGCCGTGCAGCAGGCACAGCGCGTGTAAACTCCCTCAGGCTCACCGGACGCTGATGCGGCGCGATGAGCCAGCTCCCTCAGAGAGCGAGCCTTTATAGAAAGACGGACCCCGGTACAGCGGCACATGGCTGTGCCGGGGCCTTTTGATTTGGAAGGAGAAGATGACGAGATGACGGCGGGACAGGCCATGGAGCAGGCCGACGAGATGCGGCCGAACAATGAATTTTCGGACAGTCTGAAACAGAACTGGCTGCGGCAGTGCGACAGCCGCCTGCGCGGGAGCGTGGTGGAGCGCAGCGAGACGGTGGACTTTGACGACGTGGGCGCGGACACGGCATGGGCCGAAGGCCTTGCCTACGACACCGAGCTGCTGGCCCCGGAGCAGTTTGCACCCCTGTATGTGCATTGGCTGTGTGCGCAGATGGACCTTGCCCTGGGCGAGGTGGCACGGGCGGCCAACGAGATGCAGCTGTACAGCGACTATGTGCAGGAGTTTGCCGCATGGATGCGCAGGCGCTATGCCCCGGCGGGCGGTGTGCAGTGGAGGTACTGAGATGACGGACGGGCGGAACCTGAACATTTTGCAGAGCGGGCGGCAGATGCTGCGGGCATTTGGCGGGGTGAACGAGACCTACGGGTGCAGCGAGGCGGAGCTGAGCAGCAGCCTGAATTTTTCCGGCCGGGGGTACCCGGCTTTGCAGACGCGGGCGACCCGCAAAAAAGTGCGGGAGGTACAGGACGTGAACGGCATGTACCACCTGAACGGGCTGGTGATCTGCCGGGGAACCACGCTGGAGTACACCCCGGACGCCGACGAGAGCCGGGCCGGGGCGGTGGTGCTGGAAAACGCGCTGACCGACAACGAGAAGGCCATGACCGGCATGGGCACGAAGGTGCTGATCTGGCCGGACAAGAAGGCCTTTGACACGGTGAGCGGGGAGCTGACGGACCTTGCGGCGGCGTGGACGCTGAGCGGAGGGACCATGACCGTGACCCCCTGCGACGGCGAGGGCCGGACCTACACGCCGGACGGGGTGGGCACGACCGAGCCGGAGAGCCCGGCGGACGGGCAGCTGTTTTTAAAGGGGGACGCCGAGAGCCCTTACGGCGCGGGCGGCGTGCTGCTGAAGTACAGCGCGAAGAACAAGAAGTGGAGCGAGATCCTGCTGACGAGCCTGCGGCTGCACTGCCCGGGCCTTGGCAGCGTGCTGAAGGAAGGCGACACCGTGACGGTGAGCGGGATGCCGGGCACCGTATGCAGTGCGGCGGCGGCCGGGCTGAACGGCGAGGTGAGCATCAGCACACTGGACGGGGACGACGTGATCACGACGCTGGCCGTGCCGGAGGACAGCACCCGGTACTATGGCAGCTGGACCGTGACGGCCACCGGCACAAGCTGGCGAAGCGCCGACGGCAAGGTGACCGAGAACGAAGCGGCCGCAGCGCCGGTGAAGCTGGAACGGCGGGTGCCGGATCTGGACTTTGTGACCGAGCAGGGCAACCGGGTGTGGGGATGCAGCCGGGAGGAAAACAGCATTTATGCATGTGCCCTGGGCGACCCCACCAACTGGTACAGCTACCGGGGCATTGCGTCGGACAGCTACGCGGTGAGCGTGGGCAGCGACGGCGCATTTACCGGGGCGGCCAGCTGCCTGGGGTACCTGCTGTTTTTTAAGGAAAACTGCATCCACAAGCTGTACGGCTCGAAGCCAAGCGACTACCAGATGAGCAGTGTGCGGTGCCGGGGCGTGGCGGCGAATGCGGCGAAGAGCCTTTGCGTGATCGCGGAGACGCTGTATTATTTGTCGCCGGACGGGGTGATGGCGTGGAGCGGAAGCCTGCCTGCCAAGGTGAGCGGCGCGCTGGACACCGGGAAGCTGACGGCGGTGGACCGGGCCGTGGGCGGGCAGCTGGATGCGCGGTACTACCTGTACCTGCACCGGAAAACGGACACGGGCAGCGGGCGGCTGCTGGTGTACGACACCGAGCGGGGCCTGTGGCAGGAGGAGAGCGCGGCGGGCACCGGGATGGTGAGTACCGGCCAGCAGCTGTACCTGTGGGACGGCAATGCCCTGTGGGCGGCCGACCCGGAGCGGGAAGTGAGCGGCGAGGACGAGACGGGGCTGAAATTTGAGGCCGTGACCGGAGACATCGGCCTTGCCGTGCCGGACGACAAGTACATCAGCCGGGTCACGCTGCGCATGGATGCACTGGCCCACACGGTGCTGACCGTGGCGGTGAGCTACGACGGCGGGGACTGGGAGACGGTGAACAGCTGTGCGGTGACGAGGGACCACCAGCGGGTGAACCTGCCCTTTGTGCCCCGGCGGCACGACACCATGCGGCTGAGATTTGCAGGCACCGGACAGATGGTGCTGCGGAGCATGGCCTTTACGTTTGCGGATGCAGCAGGGGCAAGGGTGAGCGGCGCGGTGCCGAGACGATGAAAGGAGAAGACAATGGCAAGCATTGCGGGACTGGCGGGCATCGGCCTGCCGAGCTTCAGCGACCAGATGCCGGAGGCGGACGCGCGGGCGCTGACGAACTACCTGTACCAGCTGAACGAGCAGCTGACCTATGTGCTGACCAACCTTAGCAGCGAGAACATGAGCGAGGATTATCTGAGCGGAAAGGAGAGCTGAAGATGAGCAGACTGAGCAACGCGCGGAGCGAGCTGGAGCGCTTTGAACAGACGAAACCGGCCGACTACCAGAGCAAGTACAAGGGCCAGATCGACAACGTGATGGGCAAGCTGGATGATCTGGGCGGTTACGACTATGACCCGGCGGCCGATACGGCATACCAGCAGTACAAGAGCGAGTACACCCAGAAGGCGAAGCTGGCGAACCAGAACGCGCAGGCCAATGCCAGCGCACTGACCGGAGGGTACGGCTCCAGCTACGGCACCCAGGCGGGCCAGAAGGCCTATGCGGCGACCATGAGCGACCTGGACAACGTGCTGGACAGCCTGACGAGCCAGAGCCGCAGCGAATACAACACCCGGAAGAGCGGGCTGCAGCAGGAGCTGAACGGCCTGCAGGAGGCCGAGCAGAATGACTACAACAAGTACCAGAAAGACCTGTCGAACTGGTACAACGACCTGAGCTACAGGCAGAACGAGTACAACAACGCCTATGCACAGCGGCAGCAGAACGTGAGCAGCACCCTGAACGGGCTGTTCAGCGTGCTGGGCATTGCGGCGCAGATCCTGCCGTTTTTCTTTATCTGAGAATGGAGGTAGAGCATGGGGACCATTAAGAGACTGAACGACCAGCAGAAACAGCAGGCACAGGCGGAAGCGGCCATGCCGGGGGCGTATGAGAACCGCTACGACGAAGGGATCCAGAACGCGCTGGCGGGCATGGACAGTGCCAACAGCGCAGGACTGGGCTTTGACAGCCAGAATGGCACCTACCGGGGCGCACTGAGCCGCCTATTTGGCAACGCGGGCGCGGGGGCCAGTGCGGCCGAGCAGGTGGCAAACAGCCTTAGCGGCGGGTACGGCACGGACTGGGCCAAGAGCGCGGCACAGCAGGCGGCGGCCGGGGAGACGGGCCAGACCGCCAACGTGTACGCCCAGGCGCGGGCGGATGCCCTGAGCCAGTGGCAGCAGGAACTGGCCGGGCAGGGAACCCAGCTGAATAACCTGCTGAACCAGGACCAGCTTGCGCGCAATGAGCACGACGGAAGCGTGCAGAACGCAGCAGACTGGCGGAGTTACCGGTACGGCCGCACCCAGCAGGCCCGGCAGGAGAACAGCGACTTCTGGGGCAACGTGTGGAACGTGGTGAAGAACGTGGGCGCGGCCGCGCTGGAAGGGTACGACGCCTACAAGGGGTACCGGCAGCAGGACTGGGAGAACGCCTTTGCCCTGCGGCAGTACAACGACAACCTGAGCCGCACCGAACTGAGCGACCAGATGGCGGCTTTGCAGCAGGCGGCAAGCTACAAGGAGGCAGGTTTTGACGATGCGGCAAAGCAGATCCTGAACCAGTACGGGCTGACGGACACGATGCTGGACAGCTGGCAGGGCCTGTCGCAGGTGGACAAGGACAAGCTGGACTATCTGACCACGGCGGCCGGGCTTGCAGGCAGCGGCTACGACACGGCGGCGAACAACTATCTGCAGATGGCGGGGCTGCCCACGGGGAGTGTGGACAGCTACAGCGCCATTGCAAACCGGCTGAACCAGGCAGACCTTGCCAAGTACGCAAGCCAGCTGGCACTGCAGAACCGGTACAGGACCACGACCGGGACAGGAAGCGGGAGACGGAGCGGCGGTACGAGCCGCAGCACGAAGAGCGGCAGCACGAGCAGCAAGGTGGACGGGTACACCCAGCCGCAGCTGAACACGATGTTTAAAGAGTACAGCACCATGAAGCCGGACGACCAGCGACGAAGCTACTACGAGGACACACTGGCTGATGCAGGGCGCATCCAGCGGCTGACTGGCACAGGCAACCCCGGCAAGGCAAACGGCACAGCCTGGGAGCAGGGCATGTACAACGCGCGGAAGATGGCCAACAGCGGGTACAGCCAGAACCAGATCGCAAGCGAGCTGGCCAACAACACGAGCCTGAGCAGCGACCAGATCTCGGCCATTATGAACCAGATCGACTACGAGTGGCGCGGAACGAAGTGATGAGGTGAGCGTATGGGATGGAGCGCACAGGACATTGAAAAGCTGCGCAAACAGAATAATGGGCAGAAGAGCACAGCGGGAACCGGCCAGAGCGCGGCACCGAAAAGCACGACGGCCCCAGCGCGGAGCAGTGGAAGCACCGGCTGGAGTGCGGAAAAAATCGACGCGCTACGGACGGGCAGCGGGACCAAGTCGGCGGCCAAAAGTACCGACGCCTGGGTGAACCGGAGCGCTGGCACCAGCGTGCGCAGCACGGCACAGAAAGCCGGGACGCAGAGCGCGGGAAAGAGCAACCAGAACCCCACGAGCGGAAGCCTGAGCGCGCAGGTGCTGGGGCAGATGACCGGGACCCAAAGCGTGCAGACCACGAAAAAGGCGGGATCAAAGTTGCCGACGGTGGAACGCACCGGACAGCCGGAGTGGCTGGGAACGGGCAAGAACAGCGCCCCGGCGGCCAAGGTGCTGGGGACCGGGACCAAGAGCGGAAAGACCTATGCCGAGCGAAACAACGCCATGCCGATGCAGAGCGCGAGCGGGGCAATGGCCAGTGCACCGAACGCGGAGAGCGTAAAAAAGCAGATCAAGGATGCGGACGCAAAGCGGGTGGAAAGCTGGTATGCGCGGGATGCACAGCAGCTGAAGCAGGAGACCGAAGAGCTGAAGGCAACCGACAAGTTCAGCGATTTCGACCGGCTGAACCAGTGGATGGATGCAGACCCGCAGCACCGGCAGCTGGTGCGGCTGCTGCGCACCGGCAAGGGGAACAAGACCTATGCTGAACGAAACAACGCCATGCAGCCGATAAGCGTGAGCGGGGCAATGGCCAGTGCGCCGACGGCAAAAACGAGCACGGAAAAGCGGGAGTACACCGACGCGGAGCTGCTGGCCAAGGGCTACAGCCGCAAGCAGATCCGAGAGGCGCGGCAGTACATTGCCGACTTTGATGCCCTGCCGGACTGGCAGCGGGCGGCGCGGCGCATCTCCAACACGATCGGCGGCATTGTGGACACGGTGGCGTCGGCCCCGCTGATGGCGGGCGAGACGGCCGTGCGGAGCGTGCAGAACGCAGCGGAGACCGGAAAGAACTGGAACGAGCTGCAAGAGAGCGTGAAGAGCGACGACCGGCAGTGGAAACTGCTGCGCCTGATGACCGGCGGAAAGACCCGGTATGCAGAGCGGGACAACGCCATGCAGCTGAACAGCAGCGGGGTGATGGCGGCCCCGGCCCAGAGCACCGGCATGGCCTACACGGACGAAGAGCTGAAGGCCAAGGGCTACAGCCAGAGCGAGATCGACCGGATGCGGGCGCGGATCAGCGGGGCAAAGGTGAGCGAGGGCATCGACCCGGAGAAGAGCCTGGGCTACCAGATGTACAAGCGCGGCCAGCAGCTGAACGAAGCGGCGCAGGCGGGCATGAGCCCCATTGCGCGCCAGCTGATGGGGGTGACCACCAGTGCGGCGGAGAACCTTGCGGTGGCGGGCATCAGCCCGGCGCTGGTGCTGCCGGTGCTGAGCGCCCAGGGCGGCGCGGAAGCTATGGGCCAGAGCATTGACAAGGGCGAGAGCGCGGGCAAGACGCTGGTGGGCGGCCTTGCGAAGTTCGGTGCGGGGTGGGCCATCAACAGCGTGGGCGCGGCAGACCTTGCCCGGACCATGGGCAGCGACTACGCCAAGGACACGCTGGCGGGCAAGCTGGCGGACATGGTGCGCAGCGTGGCAGACAACGGCGTACTGGCGCAGCAGTACCCGACGGTGGCGAATGCGGTGTCCGGCGGCATCGACAACGCCATGCAGGCCTTTGTGGAGACCTATGCGGACAAGGCCATTGACGCGGCTCTGGGCGACGAGCAGGCGGCGCAGGAGCTGTTTAACAGCGACACCTTTTTGACGGCACTGGAGAGCGGCCTGACGGGCGGCGCATCCGGCGCGCTGGGCGGTGCCGTGGGCACGCAGCTGGGCAGGATGAGCGCGGCGCTGGACGGAACCCCATCGGCCAGACCGGCTGCAGATGACCAGCAGCAAGAGAAAACGACCCCTCATCAGACGGCTGCGCCGACAGCTGAACCACTTTCCGCCACTGACGCGGCATCTTCCCCCGACCGGGGAAAGTCTGTCTCCGAGGGGGAAGCCTTGGGGGACGAACTCCCTCAGTCGCCTGCGGGCGACAGCTCTCCCGAGAGGGCGAGCTTGGGGCTGGAACGGCAGACGGAAGCGCAGACAATGCAGAGCAGCAACCCGGCGGTGCAGCAGCTGGCCGAAGCGATGGACAGCGGGACCCTGACAAGCAGGACCATCAAGCTGTTTACCCCGAACGCGGCCAACGAAGCGAACCGCGCGGCCTTTGCCGAGGCATACGGGATGGAGCTGCCCGAAACGGCGGCACAGACCCGGCAGGTGCTGCGGCAGATGGAAGCCGAGCGGAGCACGGCGCAGTCGGCGCAGGAGGAACAGCAGGCACCGGAAGCCATGAAGCAGGAGCAGACCGGGGAGCTGCAGGGCAGCGGCCGGGAGATCCGGGACGGCGTGATGACCACATGGAACCCGGACGGGACCGTGGAGACGCAGGTGCTGGATCCGGAGATGGCTGCGCGGGCACAGGCCGAGCGGCAGGCGCAGGCGGCACAGAAGCGGACCGTGGAAAACACCGGGGAAACGGTGGAAACTCCCGCAGTCTCGCATTCGCTCGACAGCTCCCTCGGTGAGGGAGCCTTTGCACAGCAGGCGGAACCGACAGCCCTGCGGGAGACGGCCGGGCTGGAAGTGCGCAGCGAGGGCGCGCAGAAGAGCAGCGTACAGCGGGAGCTGCTGCGCTGGAAGGTGAGCGAGGGCGCGGCACAGACGCTGAGCCGGAACATGCCGACGGGCATTGCGGACGAGAGCCGGTATGCGGCGGCGGCCTCCAGCCTGTACCGGCTGGGACAGATGGAGGACGTGACCACCTTTGACAAGGCTATGGAGCTGGCGAAGGGCATGAACGGCCTTGCGGTGAACACGGACTATGTGCTGGCACAGCCCGGCGGCGCGGCGGCGCTGAAGATCGCGTGGCTACAGGGCAAGGGCGAAGCGGAAGCCGGGGCCGTGCAGACCGGGACACCGGGCGGTGCGCTGAGCGAAAAGAGCGTAAGCGGCAGCGGACGTGTGCTGTACAAAGGCACCATGCGCACGGCAGACGAGGTGGCCACGAAGCTGATCGAGCTGAATGCGCGGGCGACCGACACCGATGCGGTGCTGAAGGCGGTGCTGGAAGGCGATGAGCGGGTGAAGGCCTATGTGGACACGGCTGCCGGACAGATCTTTTTTGCAGACAGCGCGGGAGACGTGTTCGGCACCGCGCTGCACGAGGACTGGCACTGGTATAACGCTTTGGACACCGAGGGCGCAAAGGCGGTGCAGCAGCATGTGATGGAGTATCTGGCCAAGAGCGAGGGCTTTGAGAACATTGACGAGCTGATCCAGAATAAACTTTCCGACTACGCACAGCAGGGACTGACCTACGGCGAAGCGGCGGAAGAGCTGGTGGCGGACGCCTGGCGCGGCATCTTTGACAGCGAGGAGAGCTTCAAGCGCTGGGTGGAGTTCCAGCGCGGGCAGGCGGAGAAGAACGCAGGCCGGGCGGGGACCATCCGCAAGGTGATGAACGCGGTGAAGGACCTTTTGAGCGACATCGTGAGCCGGGCAAAGGAAGTGCTGGCGAAGGACCCGGAGAACCGGGCAGCCCTGAAAGCCCAGCGACTGGCGGAAGCCGAGAAGCGGGCCCTGCAGGAGGAATACTTTGCCCACGCGGAAAAGGCCATGGACGCCCTGCGCGCGGCAAAAGAAAACGCCGCGACCCTTGAGAACAAGGGTGCGGCGAAGGAAAGAAGGTATGAAATCAACCCGGAATATGCTGATGACGTTGACCAGTGGGATAAAGAAGGAAGAAACAGTAACAGAACCTTTATTCTTGGACGAACCGGTGATGCTCTGCAAAGTCTGGGCGCGCGGGAAAGTGATATCTACATGAAAGCGGATAAGATCAACACGATTTTGAAAGAGCACCCGGAGATGACACTGGAAGAAATCAAGCGCATCCCGGAAATTCTGGATGAACCGGTGATGATCCTGACCAGCCAGAACAAGGGCAGAACAAAACAGAACACACGGCTCGTGATGTTCGGCGATGTGAAAGCGCAGGACGGCAGACCGGTGCTGTGCGTACTGGATCTGAGACCGGTAGAGAATCACATCGTTATCAGAGATATGCAGAAGGTGACCAGTGCATACACCAAGGATGTGAACCCAGTGGAGTTTGTGCGCAAGAGCGACGTGCTGTATGTTGATGAAAACAAAGAAAGAACCACCGAGCTGTTCCGGACACTAGGCTTCAAAATACCTAGCGAACTACAGCTCAGTGGTTCCATAGGTAGGATAGCATATGGCAATCAGGATGTCAAGCTCAGCGGAGTGAAATTTACGGAACTGGAAGAAAAAACACCTATAAAGAAAAATATCCGCTTCCAGCTGGCGGCGCCGGTGGAAGTGGACAGCCAGAAAGACCTTGTGGCAGTGCACAACCTGACGGAACAGAACCTGCAGGAAGCGCTGGAACTGGGCGGGATGCCGTCGCCGTCTATCGCGGTGGTAAAGGCACAAGAGGGGCACACGAAGTACGGGCCGATCTCTTTGGTGTTTGGCAGTGATACCATTGACCCCATGGTGAACCGGGCCAACCGAATCTACGGTTCGGACGCATGGACGCCGACACGACCCAGCGTGGAGTATCAGGTGAACGCCGAGAAAGCAAGAGCTCTGAACACAGAACTGGCAGAATTGAGCCGAAAAACGGCGGGCGGCGAATTTGCGAGAAGTAATTCTATTACCGGCGTTATGGATATGGAGGCATCGGACAAGAGCCCGAAACAGCTGGCGGAGAAACTGGCCCAGAATCCCAGCGTGAAAGCAGCATATCTGGCTGACATCGGGGAGACTGTAGACGTTGCCATGAAGCAGGAGGAACGTTTTACGGCATCGCAGGTGCGTAGAAGCGAAAAGACCATTGAAGCGGTGGGCGGCGAAGAGACCCTGCGAAATATCATTGAGACTGACAGGGCCAACGGCAACCATGAATTTGCCCATGCCGTACTGGACAAGGTGCGGGAGGCGGAAAAAGCCTGGGCCATGGAAGAGTTCGGGTGGAGTGAAGAAAAAGCGCAGAAGAAAGCCGAGCGCGTGATCCAACCCAAACTGCTGATGCTGCTGAACAGTGCCTATGACTACATGGTGACTGAGGATAAGAGCGGAAAGCTCGTGCGAGACACCGACACCATGCTGAAAGAAATTCAGGAAAAGGCACCGGATTCGCAGGTGGAAGAGTGGATCTTGCCGAAGGTGGAAAGCATACTGGGAAAGAAAGGAATCTACAACGGCAAGGAAGTTTATACCCGGAACGGCAACCGGCGCAGCTTTGCCCAGCTGCATAACCCCTACACACTGGAAAATCTGGTGAATGCAATGAACCAGGAAGAAGCACGAGGAAAAGGTGCGTGGGGCCTTTCGTCCAACACGCTGATGAGCACGGCCACAGCGGAGTACCAGAGTTTGGATGAAGTGCGAGCGGATAAAGGCCGACTGCAGCAGATGCCGGAGGCAGAATACAAAAAGCTGCTGGAAGATGCGGACGGCCAGATTGAGACCATCATTCAGAAACTGCGGCAGGAGACTACGGCACATAGCGATAGCAGCTACGGAGAGCGGGAGATACTGGGAGAAATTCTGCTGCGAGCTGCCGAGGGAAAGCACACGGCAGCGGCCATCGGCAAGGCATTTGCCAAAGAGGATTACATCATCAGCAAGGACGCGGCGCAGCGGATCCTGAAGCTGTACAAGGACGTGGCGAAGATCCCGACCGGGTACTTTGAGGCAAAGCCCCAGCGTGCCGTGGGCTTTGACGAGGTGCGGGCGGCGATTTTGCCGGACAACGCAAGCAAGAGCCTGATCGACGAGCTGCAGCAGAAGGGCGTGAAGGTGGAGCTGTACAAGGCCGGAGACGATGCCCAGCGTACCGCGGTGCTGAACCGTGTGCCGGATGTGCGTTTCCAGATCGCGGAGCAGGCGAGCCGGGACGCGAAGCGGAACGAGCAGCAGCAGGCGAGCCGGGTGATCGCCGAGAAGGCGGCGGCGCTGGACACACTGAGCCAGTTTTTTGGGCTGACAAAGGGCGTGAACGTGAGCCGGAGCGCGGTGGACGAGCTGGCCGGGCGCTGGCTGAAGGCCAACGGCAGCAAGGCGGACCGGGCAAAGCTGGCGCAGGAGACCGAAGTGCTGGTGAACTACCTGAAGGCGGACGGCGCGGACATGAACAAGGCCGAAGCGCTGGCCGAGACGCTGGCAGGGGAGATCCAGGACGGGGCGACCTACCGCAACAGCGAACTGTGGGACGAGTACCCGGAGCTGCACAAGCTGGAGTACACCGTGAACAAGAGCGGGCAGGCGAAGGCCGAGCTTGTGAAGCGGTACGGCAGCTGGAGCGAGGCGGTGGCCGAGGCACGGCGCCACGGCGTGACCCTGCGGCAGGCCGAAGGCGTGCGGGACGGCAACCCGGCGGAGCAGTATGAGAGCCTTGTGAACGATGACCGCGCCGTGGGCGGCGTGACCAATGGAGCCAAGGCGCTGTGGAAGCAGGCCGCAGAGCAGGCCGGTGTGGCGGGCAGTCAGAGCTTCGAGAGCACCGAGTGGCTGGACGTGCTGATGAACCTGCACGACGCCATCAAGCCGAAGACCATGAGCCGCTTTGCGGACAAGGCCGAGTATGAGGATGCCCGCGTGGAGCTGGCGGGCAGGATCATCGGGGATATCATGCAGCTGCCCCAGCTGACCGATGCCGAGGCCATTTTTGAGGGCATCCAGCGGCACAACCTGGAAGCGGCGAAGGCGGCTGCCGGAGACGCGGCGCGGGCGGCCGAGGTGGAAAAGAGCCTGCGGGGCGTGCAGAAGGTGCAGAGCCGGGAATTCAACCGGCGGCTGGCCGAGAACCAGCGCACGGCGGGCCGGAACGCCGAGGTGCAGCAGGTGAGCGAGCTGCAGAAGCGGAACGCGAAAGCGGAAAAGCAGCTGGACGCGAACCTGGAACTGCTGGGCGTGGACGTGAGCAACGTGGGCGACCTGAACGAGAAGCTGACCGTGCTGCGGGAGACCTACGAGCGGGAATGGAAAGCCGAGCGCAAGCGGATGCGGACCGAACTGCAGCAGATGCGGGACGAGGCAAGGCTGGAGGTGCGGCAGCTGCGGGGCGAAAACGCAGACCTTGCCCGGCAGGTGCGGGACGAACAGCGGCGCGCGGATAAGGCCGAGTACAGCCTGATCGTGCAGGAAAACGAGATCATGGAATGGGAGGAAGAGAACCAGCGGAAGGCCGAGGCCTGGCAGCAGAAGCAGGCGCAGCGGAACGCACTGGCCGCCGAGGTGGCACGCCAGCAGCGGGATGAGGAGATCGCCATTGCGAAGCGGGTGGCTGAGAAGCGGGTGCAGAAAGCGCGGGACGGCCGGAAGATGGACGAGCTGAAGCGGGGCATCCGGCAGGATGCGGCGGCGCTGAACCAGATGGTGCTGCGGCCGAGCAAGGGCAAGTATGTGAGCCAGCGGCTGATCGTGCAGGCGGCGGAGGTGGCAAAGATCGCCGACATGACCGTGCTGAACGACCGGGCGGTGAACCAGCTGACGCGGCTGCAGAACAGCATCCAGGCGAGCATGGGCAGCGAGGGCAGCCCCACGGCCATGACCACCGAGTGGGAGCAGACCGGGGTGCCGAAGCTGATCACGGCGCTGCAGACCGACCTGACGGCGTGGAAGGATGCAAAGCTGGCCGACTTACAGGCAAAGCTGGCGGAAGCCGAGGCGCTGCCCTACAGCGAGAAGGCACTGGCCTTGCAGGAGCGGCTGCGCAAGCGGATCCGGGAGACCGAGAGCCGCACCTACCTGCCCATGACGGTGGACCAGATGCGGATGCTGAAGGCCATCACCAGCGCGACGCTGCATGTGATCCGGAACGAGAACAAGACCGTGAGCCTTGCGAAGGCCGAAGAGGTGAGCAAGATCGCGGACGAGGCAGCCTATGAGGTGACACTGAGCAAGGGCAACCACCCCGGCGGGGCGCTGGACGGGCTGCAGAACCTGCTGACCAAGTACAACCTGGACATGCTGGGGGCCGAGCGGGTGCTGCGGATGCTGGGCGGCTACAAGAACGGCGGCCAGATGGAGAAGATCGGGCAGATGCTGAACGACGGCCAGTACCGGCAGACGAAGATCACCATCGAGGGTGAGAAGCTGTTTGCGGACGTGACGGGCGCAAAGCACGCCAAGGAAGTGCAGGCCTTTGCCGGGCCGGGTGCGGACCTTGTGGACGTGGGCCTGAGAGACACGGACCACAACGCGGTGCCGCTGACCCATGCGCAGCTGTGCAGTTTGTACATGCACCTGCAGAACAAGGACAGCCGGGAGCACCTGATGACCGGCGGCATGGTGGTGCCGGATGCGCAGCTGTACAGCAAGGGCGACGTGGAGCAGGCCTACCAGAAGGGACAGCTGGTGCAGCTGGGCATGCTGAGCGACGGAAACGGGGAAGCCATGGCGGACACCATCCTGAACACGCTGGAAGCGGCCATGACCGACTACGACCGGGCGTGGTGCGCGGACATGAAGGAGTTTTTTGGAAACTACACCACGAAGCTGATCAACGAGACGAGCCTGCAGCTGGTGGGCTACAAGCGGGCCACCGTGCAGAACTACTACCCCATTGCGGTGGACAAGGCTGCACTGGCGACCGAGATCGACGGCGTGAAGCTGGACGCGACCATTGAGGGCCGGGGCTTTTTGAAGAACCGTGTGAAGAGCAGCAAGCCCATCCTTTTGGAAGAGTGTTCGAGCGTGGTGCAGCGCAGCCTGCGGGACACGGCAGCCTATGCGGGACTGGCCGCGCCCATCCGGGACGTGCAGAAGATCCTGAACGCAGGGGTGGAGACCCGGGACGGCGTGAAGACACTGAAAAACGGCGTGATCAAGGAGCAGTGGGGCACGAAGGCCGTGAGCTACCTGGACGATCTGCTGACCGACCTGCAGACCACCCAGCGGCACCGCTCCAACGGCGTGAGCCGGATGCTGAGCAAGCTGCGGGGCAACTACGCGGGGGCGGTGCTGACCCTGAACCCCGGCGTGGCCATTGCACAGGCGGCGAGCCTGCCGACGGCGGCGGCCGTGCTGGGCGGGGACACCATGGCGTCGGTGATGCCATTTGTGAAAAACCTGTCGCCGAAGCAGAAGGCGGCGCTGGAAGCGGAAATTGCAGAGCACGGGGACGTGCTTTTGCAGTGGCGGCAGCGTGGGACCGGAAAAGGCGAGCTGCAGAGCATCGGCAAGCGGGAGACGCTGGTGCAGAAGGGCATGGACAAGGTGCCCGGATGGCTGACCGGGTGGATCAACGGCATGGACGAGATCACGGTGGCGGCCCTGTGGGAGGGCAGCAAAGCCTATGTGAAGAACCACGCGGCGGAATTCGAAGGCGCGGGCGAGACCGGAAGCCCGGCATACTGGGAGGCGGTGAACCGCACCTACCAGAAGGTGATCGAGCAGACCCAGCCGAACTACACCGTGATGCAGCGGGCAGGCATCCAGCGCAACCCGGACGAGATGGTAAAGACCTTTACGATGTTCACGACCCAGCGCTTCCAGAATGCGGGCATCCTGATCGACGCGGTGGGCGACTGGAAAGCGCAGGCGGCGCGGTACAAGGCGGACGCCAGCGACGCGAACAAGGCAGAGCTGCAGCGGGCGACAAAGCAGCGGGACCGGGCCATTCTGAGCCAGGCGGCGCAGGTGGCGGTGTTTGCCATGATGAAGATCGGTGCGGACTTCCTGCTGCACCGGTGGGACCGGGAGCAGGACGAGAACGGCGACGTGACCCTGAAGAGCATTGTGAGCCGCTTTTTCTCGCTGTCCACCGAGAGCACGATGGGTAACTTCCTGTTTGGTAGCGAGCTGTACAGCCTGATCGACAATGCCATCGAGGGCAAGGATTACGACGTGATCAGCGCCACGAACATCAGCGCAGTAAACGACATGGCGTCGGATGTGGTGAAGTTTACGGCGGAGCTGAAGAAGGACACCAGCGAGATGGACGAGGCGGAGCTGGAAAAGCACCACAAGAAGCTGATGGAGAAGGGCATGGCCCTGATCGAAAACGGCTTTGAGATCGTGGGGGTGCCCTACGGCAACGGCCGGAAGATGGTGGACGCAGTGCGCGGGTACTGGGACGATGCGCAGAACGTGGCGCAGGGCGGAAAATTTAGCTTCAACAGCCTGCCGGAGAGCGCGACCGGGCAGTATGACCGGCTGTACAATGCCTATGCCAGCGGCGACGCGGACGAGGCACAGGCGGCGGTGGAAAAGCTGGTGGCCATGGGCAAGGAGGATGAGATCTACAAGCAGCTGAAGACCCGGCTGAAGAAGTACGACGCCGACACCCGGGCGGCGGCAAAGGCACAGATGGAAGGGAACGAAGCCGAGCGGTACCGGCTGGAGACGGAGACCATCGAAGCGCTGTACGACGTGCTGGGCATCCGGAAGAATGTGAAGGAGGACGCGCCGAAGCGGGAAGCTGTGATCGACTGCGTGACCGGGGCCGTGAATGCACTGGAGACCGAGATGCTGAAGGGCGACGCGGGCGACATGTACGCGGACCTGAGCGAGGCGGTGGACAGCCGGAAGGCGCAGGACGTGCAGGCCGAGTACGACCGGCTGATGAAGGCCGGACGGACGCCGAGCAGCGTGAAGAGCAAGCTGACCGAGCTGGCAAAGCCGGAGTATCTGGCGGGCAGCGATGCAGACAAGCAGCAGCTGGCCGACGTGCTGCTGGCCCTGACCGACACGGACGGAAACGCTCTGTACACGGAAAAGACCTTTGCGCAGTGGGAAAAAGCGGCGGAGAAGGCGGCACAGGAGGAACCGGAAGAGGACCCGTATGCACTGCTGCGGTGACGACCAGATGCCAACTAAGTGCCAACCAAGTGGCAGCCAACCGGTGACGCTTTGTCACCAATAGAAAGCACCCCGGCGGGCAAGACCTGCCGGGGTGCTTTTGTAAAAGTACACGGTTTTTTGCGGGGCAGCGGGACGGTAGACTGGGAAAAAAACGGAAGGAGGAAAAGACTATGCAGGTAAGGATCGTGGAAAAGCGATTCGGCGGGGTGGAGTTTGCCCCGGAGATGAAGGTGCTGCACCTGGGCGGGCAGAGCAGCGCGAACGTAGAGCGGCTGGAATTCACCCTGCCGGAGAGCTGGCAGGGCAAGAGCGTGACGCTGCACATCCAGCGGCAGGACGGTACCCTGCCTGCCCCCATTTTGCTGGACGAAGCGCACAGCTGTGCGGTGGGCAAGGAGTTTACCGCGTCGAGCTGCGGCAGCTGGATGCTGCTGGCCCTGGGCGAGGACGGCTTCCGGGCGCTGACACGGCCGGCAAAATACGACTGCTACGAGACGCTTGCCACCGACGGCGACGCGGAGATCAGCCCGACGCAGTACGAGACCTTTGTGGCGCGGGTGCTGGCGTACTCGAACAGTGCGGCGACCAGCGCGCAGGAAGCGCGGAACAGCGCAGGTGCGGCCGCGAAGGATGCGAAGAGAGCCGAGGCAGCACGGACAGAAACGGTGACGGCGGCCGGACAGGCCTGGGCGGCACAGAAAGCGGCAGAAAGCGGCGCAGCCCGGGCCGAGGAGGCAGCCGATCGGGCGGAGAAAACGGCACCGGCGGACGGGCCGGTGAAGAGCGTGAACGGCCAGGGCGGCGTGGTGACCCTGACGGCGGCGGACGTGGGTGCGCTGGAAGCGGGCAGTGCGGACTATGTGGAGCGCATCGAGCTGAACGGGCAGGTGATGACCCTGACCATGGGCGACGGCAGCACACGGACGCTGCAGACCAAGGACACCACGGCACTGGATGTGATGACCGGCGTGCTGGGCGTGGAACACGGCGGCACGGGGAAGAACACGGCCCTGACGGCGGCGGATGTGGGTGCCTACGGCAAGAACGAGACCTACGCAAAGACGGAGGTGTACAGACGAGAGGAAACCTACTCGAAAACGGAGGTGTACAACCAGAAAGAGGCCGACGCCAAGTTCGGCAGGCCTTACAGCCTGCCGCCCGCTACGGCAGACCAGCTGGGCGGCGTGAAAGTGGGCGAAGCGCTGGACATCACCCCGGACGGCACCCTGAGCGGCAAGACGCTCAATGACAAGATCGCTGCCGCCGT